>CENX01031929.1_pt1 | contig 90711 bp, 93 predicted proteins | sample 361321 | NCBI WGS metagenome assembly CENX01 (sample SAMEA2619678, study PRJEB7988) | marine metagenome | isolation source: saline water (ENVO:00002010), including | reverse complement strand
GGAAACCTTAATGAAGGTGATTCAGTATCATTTGAAGTAGTTTCAGAAAAAGGTAAAGAAAAAGCAAGTGATCTTAAAACTTTATAAATAAGTAATTAATTTTCACAGATTTTCTTAAAATAAAACAGGATTTATGCTAGCCATAAATCCTGTTTTTTTTATCAAGAAAGTACACTCATTCTAACATCCTCAAGCAAGCTTGGCATAGAGAATAAATCATGAACGACTTTAGCATTTATTGTTTTATATGTTTCTGAGTACACATTCGATTTTTTCCCATTTATAACAATTTCAACGTTTTCACCAATACCGGCCCTGATTTTCAATAGTTGATTGCGCAAGGATTGGTCATCTAATGGATACAAAACGCTTAAGATTAAGCATGATGATTTTGAGGAAACAACTGCTTGAACTAAATCCTCGGCAGATAAATCGGTACCAAGGTATATATTATTCCATCCAGAAGCAACAGATAAGCACGAGTTAACTAGACATCCAAGCTCAGCTTTTTGCCCTTTAGGCGTTGCAATTAAAGCAGTTGGATTCTCACTGTTGAACCCCTTGAAAGAAGCTCTGTAATTCTCTAAATAGTTTCTAATTACGGCATTGGCAAAACGCTCTTGGGATTTTGAAATTTTATTATTTTTCCAAAGCCTACCCACGTGCTTTATAAAAGGGACCATAAATTTATGAATAACATAGACTGCACCTAGTTCCATAGCAACATCGTAAATTGCCTTCTCCATTTTAGTTATGTTGTATTCCTTCAATGAATCGATGCAAGTATCAAAGTATTCCCTAGTGGAGCTGCTTAACTGTTCAAGCTCAGGATAAGAGACTTTGGATAAGTTTCCTTGAAAATCATTAAGCATAACCCTTAACTCACCTAAATTAAGCTCACCAATTTCTTGAAGGGAAAAACCTAATCTCTTAGCTTCAAGCATAAGTTGAAGAAGTTCAAGATCTTTATCTGTAAACCTCCTACTACCTTTAGAAGAACGTGTAATATTTAAAATTGAATATCTTTCTTCCCATTTTCGAATTTGATCAGCTGAAAGGCCAGTAATTTTAGTTACTACTCTAATTGGATATTCTTTATTCATGTACCTATATTAAGGGATTTTATAGCTATGTCAATGTTTTTAAAAAATTTGTCCAGATTTTTATCATTTTTATAAAAAAAAGATGGACAAATCCTAGACAGATAGATATAATATTATTGTGAGGTGAAAAATGAATCAAAAAAAGAACATTAATTCTAGCAAATCGAATACATTCTTAAATTCAAAATCTACCTTTATTCCTGGCAAGGGAGACTCATCCGAGTATGAATCAGTAAAGGAATATTTCTCTAAGGCTCTAATGTCCCCACTTCTATCGTCTTCTGAGGAAAAAACTCTTTCTTCTCAAATCAAATCATGTGATGCTCAAATTCTTTCATTTGAAAAGAGAATGTTGAATTGTGAAGAAAGTGAAAAAAACAAAATTGAAAGCTTTTTAAAAGCTGTAAAGAACAAAAAGAATCAAATTTTTCAAACATTTACCAAATCAAACCTAAGATTAGTAGTCAGCATAGCAAAAAAGTACGCTAATAAAGGTGTTCCATTAATTGATTTAATCCAGGAAGGTAACATTGGATTAATGAGAGCTGTCCAGAAGTTTGATCACACTAGAGGTTTTAAATTCTCAACATATGCGGCTTGGTGGATACATCAGTCAATAACAAGAAGTATAATGGACCAATCGCGTTCTATAAAGGTACCTGTCTATATTCTCGAAAAATCAGCAAAAGTTTACAAGGCAAACAAAGAGTTAGAAGAAAAATTATCTAGAAAACCAGAGATTTTTGAGATTGCCGATGAAGTTGGTTTACCCTCCGAAGCTGTTAAACAGATTCTAGATTCGGGCTCAGATACTTTTTCTCTTGATTCCCCAATTTCTACTGAGGAGAATACTTCTTTTATGGACTTTCTTGAAGACGAAACCCTTTTGCAAGATGAATTATCTGCACATTCCTCTCTTCAGGAAAAAATAAATCAAGCTATTTCTCAGCTAGAAGAGCGTGAACAGCAGATAATTAATCTACGCTTCGGTATTAATGATTCTCAGATTTTAACTCTAGACGAAATCGGTCAAAGATTTAATTTAACAAGAGAAAGAATCAGACAGATTGAAAAGAAAGCATTGAAAAAGATTGAAAAAAATTATGGCCTTGCACTGAAAGGTTTTTTAAATTAGGAGAGGCTATGACATTTCACATTGAAAAACAACCTGAGGAATTCATTTCTGATAAAAAGGGTAAAACCAACTCGAAAAGAAAAATAGTTAGTAAAGGTTCTAAAAGTAAACATAACTCTAAAAGTATTAGAAGAAATACAAGAAATCTTTTACTATTCTAGTATATAGATGCAAATATTTACTTTTTCAAATACATATACTTATCCATCAACTGTGGTTTTCAACTGGCACAAAAATCTTCTTGCCCTTAAAAGAATTACCCCACCCTGGGATAAGATTACTATTTTAAAAAAAGAACATAGTAGCTCTAACTTTCTTATGGATGGAAAAATGGAACTGAAACAAGAAATTCTTCCCTTTATAAGTGCTAAATGGAAAATTAAACATGAAAAAAGTGGATATATTGAAGGAGAATCCTTTCAAGATAATCTAATTTCTGGACCCATAAAAAAATGGATTCACCGTCATAATTTTATAAAAATTTCTCGAAATAAAACCATAATAACAGATAAAGTATCTTTTTCTCATTGGGTTAATTTGAAAAAATTAAATAATTTCACCATAGAAAGTATGGAGAGATCGTTTAAATATCGAGCAAATATATTAGAGCATGATTTATCTAATCTATACAACAATGTTAATGGGTATTATGTCCTGGTTACTGGCGCAACCGGTCTGGTAGGGTCGGCATTGGTTCCCCTCTTAAACTCCTTGGGATATAACGTGATATCTTTAAAATTTAAAAAAAATTCTCAAAATAGCGATTTTAAAGCAAACTTAAAGGATGATGTTCCTAGATCTGATAAATTGATGGAGATAGATTGGAATCCATATTCTTCTAATATATTGAGAATCCCAGATGATATATCGAGAAAAATTAAATTTGTTGTTAATCTTTCTGGCGAAAATATATTAGGTATTTGGACAAAGAACAAGAAAAAGTCCATCATTAACAGTAGAGTCCAAGCAACCCAGAATCTTCTGAAAATTATAGAATCAAACTCAATAAATCCTAAATGCTGTGTTCATGCTTCAGCTGTAGGTTTTTATGGTACAGATAAAAATGAAAAATTAGATGAATATAATTCCTCAGGCGATGGCTTCCTAGCGAAAACCACTGCTGAATGGGAGAAAGAGCAAAATAAGTTTAAAAAATTAGCACAAAGAAATGTCAACTTACGAATTGGTACTGTTTTATCATGTAAGGGTGGACTTGTAAAGCAAATTGAAATTCCATTTAAGGCCGGAATTGCAGGCTACATTGGGGGCGGTGAAAATTTTTTAAATTGGATACACATAGAAGATTTAGTAAGAATAATTGAAAAGACTTTTAACGACAAAAGATATGAAGGTCCAATAAATGCTGTCAGTCCAGTTCCAATTAAAAGTAAAGATTTTTTTACTTCATTAGGTAAAAAGTATAAATCTAAATTATTCATTAACGTCCCATCATTTATTCCAAAAGTTTTATCTAAAGAATTAATCAATGAAATTGTTCTATCAAACCAAAAAATATTACCTAAAAAATTATTAAAGAATGAGTATATTTTTTTTGCTTCAACAATTGAGGAGGCGCTAGAAAACCTTTAAAGTATAGTTTGTAGGATTTTATTATGAATATAAATAAAACTAGAAAAACATATAAGGATAAAAAAAGCATTTTTAATCTTACTGGATCACCTATTAAAATTTTTAAAGAATGGTATTTAGAGGCTGAAAAAAAGGTATCAGAACCAAATGCTTTTGCATTATCAACAAGCTATAAGAATATTCCTTCTTCAAGGATGATGTTACTCAAAAGCTTTTCATCAACATTTATATTTTATACAAATATAAGTAGTAAAAAAGGTAAAGAGATTGAAAACAATAAGGCCGCATCTATTCTTTTTTGGTGGAAAGAAATGCAAAGGCAAGTTAGGATTGATGGGAAACTAGAACAATTGAGCTCCACTAAAGTTAAAAAATATTTCTATTCTCGCCCTTATGAAAGTCAAATAGGTGCTCTTTCATCTAATCAAAGCTCCAAACTAAATTCATATGAGCAGCTAATTAATGAATTTGAGAAAAATAAATCTTTATTTAAAAATAAAAAAGTTCTTTTTCCTAGAAATTGGGTTGGCTTTGAGCTTAGGCCAAATAGTATTGAATTTTGGCAAGGTGGTAAATCGAGACTACATCAACGAATCGAGTTCAAAAAAATTAAAAAAATTTGGAAGAAGAAAATACTAGCGCCATGAAACATATAAATTATCGTTTTTTTGTTGATAAAGAATGCAATTGGTTTCAAGATGAAAAACCTATAACTCATAAAGGCATATATAACTTTAATTATAAGAATTTGAAAATTAATAACGATAACGAGTTTTTTATTCAAGAAGGAGACTCAATTGCTTTTGTAAAATTCGAAGATAAACCTTTTCTTGTAAGAAGTGTTGATATAGAAAGTGATAAGACCATTCTCTTGAATTTAAACGATTCGACTATTGAGAAACTAAACATTAGTACCTTTTACTTCAGTAATGATGTTCCATATTGCAAAGTCAAAGAAAATTTATTTGAAGCAAGGTTTTCTCGTCCTGCACTTTATCAAATAAGTAAGAGTATGAAAATAGTGGATGGAAATTATTTCATAAATGATACTTTAGTTAATCATATATAAACTCTATGCTTTCAATTAACTCGTAAATGGCATTATCTGAAACATTAAAGCCCTTTTCTGTCAAAGAAATAATATTCTGACTAGCAATAGCAACATTTTCTTCTATTAACTTATCAAGTTTCAGTTCATTTAATTCAAATGGTAATATTGATTTAAGATAACTAAGACTCACGCCTTTTTTTAGCCTTAGACCCATCATAAAAGCATCTTTGATATATTGTTCAAGACCCAAATCATGCTTTATAACTTCAGAACTACTATAATCATAAATTGTTTTTTTATTCTCCCACCTATAATATTTTCTTTGTTCGAAATCAATCAAAGATGAATGTGCACCTGGACCTACTCCCAAGTAAGAATCGCAATTCCAATAAAGTAAATTATGTATTGATTCGTATGAAGGCTTTGAGAAATTTGAAACTTCATATTGCTTTAGTCCTAAATTATTTAATTTTCTTTTCGTTAGACTAGCCATATCTAAAAATATATCTTCTGATACTTTAATTATCTCACCTCTTTCATGAAGCTTCCAAAATGGTGTTGACTCTTCGATTGTAAGACAATAAGTGGAAATATGTTTAATATCGATTTCTTCCAAATAATCTAGCTCATCTTCCCATTCATCTAAGGACTCTTGGTTTACGCCGAAAATAAAATCTAAATTAAAATTGGAGATACCACAATTTGAAATCTTATTTATGAAATCTATATTGCTTTGTTTAGTTGATTTTCTACCTAGAAGCTTTAGCTTATTATCGTTAAAAGATTGAATTCCTATGCTCAATCTATTTATTCCAACCTCATATAAATTCTTAGGATTATCTACCTCACTGTCATAGGGATTTATCTCAATTGCTATTTCACACTGAGGGGAGATAAAAAACAACTTATTAATTTCTTCTAGAATTATATTTATTAATTTTGGGCTAAGTAGCGACGGGGTTCCCCCACCAAAATGTATACTAACCAACTTTTTTTCTGAAAATATATTATAATTTTCTTGTAATTCAGACAGTAATAATGCAACTAAATCATTGTAATCTTCCGTTTGAGCTTTATAAACATTAAAATTACAAAAAGGGCAGATTGTTGTACAGAAAGGAATGTGTATATATATACCAAATTTATTACTCATGCTATACTGTTTTTATCAAAATGACTCGATTTATCCACTTTTTTTTCATACTTTATATATTAACTGCTGGTTCGGCATGGTCTATTAACTTTCAGAATCTGACATTAGATGATGCACATAAAATTGCTAGTGAAAATAATTACGAGTTATTATATTTATTAGAAGAGAAAAATTCACGATCTTCAGCCTTACAAGAGTATCAAGCACAATATTTTCCTCAAATAAATGCCGGGGTTATATTTCCATTCTATGGAAGAAGTTCAGCTATAAACGTAGATCAACTCTTGTTCGATTTTGGTAAACTAAGCCAAAGAATCAATGCTGGGAAATATCTAATAAGAGCACAAGAATATTCTCATGAAGGAAAAAAAATTAGCATACTTAACGAAGTGACTGAGAAATTTTATGAAGTATTAAAAACTAAAAATCATATATCAGGCTTAGAATCAGAAAGGGAGACTAAAAATAAACAGCTAAAGAAGTCTATAGCTTTCTTAGAAGCTGGTAGAGTTTCCTCCTTAGATGTTGCTGAGAAAAATTTAAATCTTAGTAGAATTGAGCTTGAATTAATTTCTAAAAAAGGTCTGCTTAGAAAATTAGAAGAAGAGCTCTTCACACTTTTGGGAGTTCAAAGACCTAGCGAAGTAAATTATGTAGCAAATTTAAAATATACCAAGATTGATTTAAACTCTGAGGCTATAATTGATTCTTACATGATGAATATGTACGAAATTAAAGCCTTAGAAATGAGTATCTTATCAACAAAGGCTACTATTTCCGCAATATATAGAGACTTTTTACCAAATATTGTTGCTAGAGCAGCTTATAGGTTCGAAGGTAAAGGTGTTTCCTCGGAGGATAAAGACAATGATTTAATTGGTGGTATGGGTGCAACCTGGCAAATATTTAATGGGGGTCGAACATATTATCAAATTCAATCCCAAAGAGCCCGTCTAAGAGCACAAATGACTAAGTTAAATTTGTTAAAACAACAACTTAGTTCAAAGATTAGGGGATCAGTCATTGAAGCAGAAACATCGTTTTTTAAAATTGAGGTTTTAGAGAAGTCGATGAAGGCATCTGAGGCGCATTTTAAATTTATGAAAAACAAGTATGATTCAGGAGAATTATCTGAAATTAAGTTATTAGAAGCAAAGAACATGAAGAATAAGGAAGAAATACTTTATCAAAACTCCGTTTATGATTATATAATTAAAATAGCTAGAATTGAAAAAGCAACTGGGCTAAATATCACAAAATGAAAAACAAAAAAAATCAGAATAATAAATCTTTCATCGAAAACTTTATAATTTTAGTTAAAGAATTCTTCATCAAATTGTTACCAAAACTTGATAACTTTTCTAAAAATTCTTTGAGTTATATTGATACATGGAAAAAAAAGCAATCACCCACAATTTTAAAATATACAGATAAGTTGCTAAGGTTAATTAAGAGACTGAAAGATTCTGTGGCACCTAGCTTTATTAAAACTTACAAATATGTTAAAAAAATTTTTATTTACCTAAAAGATGCAGTACCACTTATAGGTAAAATATATAGATTTATAAGTGAAATAATGTTCAAATCTTTTATCAAAATTAAATATTATTTAAAAAAAACCTACCACTTTTTTCAGGTTCTTTTTAGCCCTATTGTCTGGATTATAAACTTTATATGGTCTTTAAGAATTTTAATTGCAATATTCCTTATAATTTTCTTAGTTTGGAACCGATACGCTCAATCACCATCTGTTAATATAGTTGATGATGATATAAGACTTACCACTACCCAAATGTCAATTGGAGAAATTAGTGAGTTTGTAAAAACTTCAGGAAAGATTGTTCCAAAAAGAGAGGAAAAACTTTACTCTAAAATTGATTTGCCTCTTAAAAAAGTTTATGTAAAGTATGGAGACTTAGTAGAGGAAGGACAGCTCCTATTAGAGCTTGATTCTGATATAATACAAACAGAAATAAATACACAGAAACAAAAGCTAACTGTAATATCAAAAAAATATGAACAAGCATTAAAAAAATCAAGCTCAAATAAAAAACTTCTTGAACAAGGTTTCATATCAAAAGATGAGTATGAACTAAGTCTTAGGTTGCCTGAGCAGATTTTAATTGATAAATCGAATATAGAGTTAACATTAAAGAAATTACAAGCACAACTACTTAATACAAGATTTGTTTCTCCGATAAGAGGTAGAGTTGACTATATTGACCCTGGAATCACAGAAGAAAATGCACAAAGAGGTGGTGTAAAAATTGGGATATATAAATGGTTCTTTACCATTACTTCGTCCAATGATGAATTAAATTTAAATCTTAGTATCGATGGTAGAGATGTATCAAAAGTGAAGATAGGTCAAGAAGTTATGTTCAGAGTAGACTCTTTTAAACAAAGAAAATTTTATGGAGAAATCGTTAAAATTATTGAGCCTCTCAATTTAAAACCACACACAAATAAAGCTCCTGTATTTTATGAGCTAATAGCAAGTATTAATGAAAAAGAAGTAAAACTTAAATCAGGTTTAAGTGTAGATGCTGAGATTAAAATCCAAACAAAAATAGGTATTAAAAGAATACCAAGATCTGCTTTGAGATTTGTTCCACCTAAAGATATTGTTGTTAAAGATCCTCCACCAAATAATGCAACTACTCTGATTGTATGGATAGCTAATAAAGATAATTCTATATCTGCAATCCCAATAAAAACAGGAATTAAAGACAATCAATTTATAGAGGTTCCTGATGATACTAAAATTTCTCTGGAGGACTCTATTGTTATAGGGGCAACCGTCCCACAAACAAAGAAAAAGGGGAAATTTGCTTTACCCCAACCAAAAAGATATTAATGGAATGAGTAATAAAACAGTTATAGAACTTGAAAATATAAACAAAATATATCAAACAGGAAAAAATGAGCTTCAAGTTTTATTTGATATATGTCTTCAAATTTATGAAGGAGATTTCATTTCAATAGTTGGCCCTTCAGGCTCTGGAAAAACAACTCTCCTAAATATAATGGCATGCCTTGATAGACCAACTTCTGGAAAATATTTTCTTGGTGGTAAAAATGTAAAATCAAAATCAAATGATGATTTATCAAAAATAAGAAATAAGTCAATTGGCTTTATATTCCAAAGCTTTAATTTGATATCCAGACATACTGCAATAGAAAATGTTCAAATGCCATTGCAATATTCTGATACATTGGATAAAAAAGAAAGGAATAAAAAAGCTCTCGAATGTCTAGAAATGGTTGATTTATCAAATAGAGCAAAACACCATCCCAATGAATTATCAGGTGGACAACAACAAAGAGTTGCTATCGCTAGGTCATTAATTAATAATCCAGACATAATTCTTGCAGATGAGCCTACAGGTAACTTAGATTCAAAAACCAGTGCAGATATAATTGATCTTTTAAAAAAATTACATGACTCGGGAAAAACTATTATCATAATTACACATGATGAAAGCATAGCAAAAGAAGCAATGGACACTATTAGAATCAAAGATGGGAGAATTATTTAACTAATGAAACTTTCATATATCATTGACAATATCTTAGAAGCAAAGACAAATCTTCTAAGGAATGTGCCCAGGACGATATTGACTTCACTTGGAATTGTTATTGGTATTACATCAGTGATTATTCTTGTTGCAATTACAGATGGAGCAAAAAATATAATAGAACAACAGCTTGTAAGTTTAGGCGCAAAAACAATAGTTTTAAAACCCATAGGAAGGACTGCTAGTGGAGTTTACAGGGGGCAAGCAGCAGATTTTTCCCAAAATGAATTAAAATTAATGAAGGGAATACCATCTGTAGAATTTGTTTCTCCTATAGTAAAAACATCAAATCAAGTTTCATATAGGGATATTGTGCAAGTAGTTGCAGTTGTTGGTAGTAATGAAGATTTCTCTTTGATTAATGATTGGCCAACTGCATCTGGGGCATTTATAAACAGAATTGACGTACAAGATGGTGCAAAAGTATGTGTTTTGGGGGCAACGGTTCAAAAAAGATTCTTTGGTGCAGAGCAATCTGTAGGTAAGCAAATTAGAATTGATGGAGTCTCTTTTCGTGTAATTGGCCACCTCACAGAAAAAGGGCTGACTCCTGGTGGAAGAGATCAAGACGATTTTATTCTTATACCCTACACTTCTTTAAATAGATGGGACTACAAAGGTCAACTTTATGGCATCAGTAATATAATTATATCTACCACTAAAACAACTAATGTAGATTATGCAAAATTTGCAATTAGAAAAATGTTGAGAGAACAAAGAGGTCTTTTAAAGGATCAATTTGACAATTTTCAAATGGTCTCATATGAGAATGTAACAAAGAAAATACTTCAAACCACAACCATCTTAAAAGTTTTGCTTTCGGCAATAGCATCTATTTCATTAGTTGTAGGTGGTATCGGAATAATGAATGTAATGTTAGTTTCTGTGACAGAGAGGACAAAAGAAATTGGAATCAGGATTACAATAGGGGCTACTAGCAAAGATATAATCTTTCAGTTTCTTTCTGAATCAGCACTATTGTCTTTTTTTGGTGGACTTATTGGAATATCTTTAGGCTATACGCTTAGTCAAGTTGCCTCCGGATTTGTAGGGTGGCCAGCAATTATAAGTACTAAGTCAATTGTTGCTGCTTGTCTTTTTTCTGCATTTATTGGTATTTTCTTTGGAATATATCCCGCCTATAAAGCTGCAAAGCTTGATCCAATTAAAGCCATAAGGAATGAAGAATAATGTTTCAAATCTTTTCTAGATATTACAAGGGTTTCGTTTTCTTAACTGAGAATATTAATAAAACTCAACCAATAAAGAGAATACCACTATATATTTTAACTTTATCTATATACCCTATTTCCCTTTTAGTGATCTTGCTACTTTTCTTATTTTCAAAAATAAGTATCATTTTATTTAAGTTAATAAATAGGTAAATAAATGAGAAATCCTCTACCACAACATATTGCAATAATAATGGACGGAAATAGAACATGGGCAAAAAATAATGATATCTCAACAATTAAAGGTCATGATAAGGGACTAGATGTAGCAAGGGAAATTTGCATTTATTGTAATCATATTGGAGTCAAAAATCTGACACTTTATGCATTCTCGGTTCAAAACTGGACAAGGCCTAAAGTTGAAATTGATGCCCTATTCAGCTTATTTATAGATTTCTTTGATAATAAAAGTGATTTTTTTCATCAACACAAACTGAAATTTAATCCAATTGGAAGGATAGATAAACTCCCTCCTGCTATAATTAAAAAAGTTAATAAACTTAAAAAAGAAACTCATGAAAATTTAGGTAGCTGTATAAATGTTGCGATAAATTATGGTGGCAGAGAAGAGATGGTTGATACGACTAGAAAAATAATCGAGGATGTCATATCAGTTAATAGCAATGCTGAACAAAATAAAAAATTAGAAAGTATTAATGAAGAAGTAATAAAAAATAATTCTTACTTACCAGTAATTCCAGAGCCTGAGTTATTAATTAGAACCGGCGGCCATTCAAGGGTATCAAACTTTCTCCTATGGCATATTGCATACTCAGAAATTGATATATGTAATAAATTATGGCCTGACTTCAATTCGAATGACTTGGAAGAATCTATTAACAAATATAAATGTGTTGATAGAAAATTTGGTGGAAGTTCTAAAAATGATTAAAAAAATTCATATTTTAGGTTCGACGGGATCAATTGGAAAGCAAACTTTGTCTGTAATTAATAAAAATAAAGATAAATACAGAGTTTATTCATTAGCTGCAGGAAAAAGTATTAAGCTTTTACTAAATCAAGTATCGAAATTTAAACCTCAAATAATATGTACAATGAATGAAAAAGATGCAATTTTACTGAAAAAAAATCCATTACTAAAAAAAATGAAGATTCTACACGGAGATGAAGGATTAAAAGAAATAGGTCGATCAAATAAGGCTGATATTCTTGTATCAGCAACCTCAGGAGTTAATTCATTAATTCCAACTATAGAGTTTCTTAAACTTGGTAAAAGAGTATGTGTTGCGAGCAAAGAAATATTTTTATTATCTGGTGAAAAGATTAATCACACAGCACAAAAATATTCAGGAGAAATAATCCCTATAGATAGTGAGCATTCAGGACTTTTTCAATTAATCAAAAATGAAAATATTAATAATATAAAAAAGGTTTATCTTACCGCTTCAGGTGGGCCTTTTTTTGGAAAAAAAATGAAGGAATTATTAAATGTGACACCAAAAGAAGCCCTAAATCACCCAACCTGGTCAATGGGTCGTAAAATTTCAATTGATTCGGCTACGATGATGAATAAAGCTATAGAAATTATAGAAGCATCTATTATGTTTAATATTCCACATAATAAAATATTACCTATCATAAACAAAAAGAGCCATATCCACTCTATTGTTGAATTTGTTGATGGAAATATAATGTTCTCAGGAAGTGAAAATGATATGAAAATACCTATAGGTTATTCTTTAAGTTATCCCTCTAGGCTAAAATCTTATAAAACTAAATTCTCTAATAACGATTATATTGAATTAATCAGAGTAAATGAAAAATCTTATAAAGCTTTTAATTTAGCAAGAAAAGCTCTAAATGAAGGAGGCAGTATGCCTGCAGTTATGAATGCTGCCAACAATATAGCAGTTGAAAGTTTTTTAAAAAGAAAAATAAAATTTACTGATATATTAAATGTGGTCGAAAATGTAATGAAGAAACATAAAGTAGTTAAAAAATTTAACTTAAAAAAAATTATAGATATAAATGAAAAAGCATCAAAAGACGCGTATAATATTGTTAATCAGTGATTCTTAATGACAAGTCTAATATCTTTTATTTTAATAATAAGTTTTTTAATATTTATCCATGAGCTTGGTCATCTTCTTGCAGCAAAATGGGCTAATGTAAAAGTTGAAGACTTTTCAATTGGGTTTGGTCCAAAAATTTTTTCTTTTGATATTGGTGAGACAAAATACTCACTCTCATTATTGCCACTTGGTGGTTACGTAAAAATGCAGGGTGAAGATATCTCAGAAATAAAAAATTCTAGTGAAACTGAAGTTGTTGACCCTAAAAGAAGCTATAAAAATATTCCAAATTTTAAAAAACAAATTATTTTATTTGCAGGTCCATTTATGAACTTAGTATTGCCCTTCTTGTTTTTACCATTGGTATATATCAATGGTCTTGAGATACCAAGTTTTTTAGAAAAAACTCCAATAGTAAGTTATGTTAAAAAGGACTTAGGGTCACAATACTTTAATAAAGGGGATAAAATACTTAAAATAAATAATACAAATATTTATAATTGGGAAGATATAGGTAAGGCTAAATCACAAAATACAACAAACAAACAAGAGGTTCTAATAGAAAGGAATAATTCTATTCAAAATATTATATTCGTTAATAACAATAAGGATAATGTCTATATATTAGATTATGTTTTTCCTTCTCAACCTGCAATAATTGGTTCAATACTACCAAAATCATTGGCAGATGAAGCTAATCTAAAACCACTAGACCAAATTTCAGCTATAAATAACATACAAATAGAAAGCTGGTATCAAATCAGCGAGGCCCTTAAAACTCCAGGAGTTTCAGAATTTGAAATTATAATTGAAAGAGACGGTAAATTGATATCAAAAAGAGTAGAATTTGTTGGAGAAAATAGAGTTTTAGGTATCACACCCAAAATAGAATCTATTTTTTTTAGCTTTACCCTGTATGAATCAATCCAAAAAGGTTTTAATGATTCAATAAGAATGATCAAATTAATTTTCAATGGGATTATTGGTCTTCTCTCAAGTTTATTTAGTAGTGACTCAAGCATGTCAGACTTAAAGAGCTCACTTGCGGGTCCAATATCAATAGCTAAGTACTCAGGTCTTGCAGCTGAAAAAGGTTTTAATTCAGTAATTCAATTTATAGTTATTATTAGTATTAATCTCGGAATAATAAATCTACTTCCTATTCCCCTTTTAGATGGTGGGCATATATTATTCACTTCTGTTGAAATGATTACTAGGAAAAAAATAAATCATAAAGTCCAAAACTTCATTAATAAAATAGGTTTTGCTATCCTAATATCTCTAATGTTATTTGCAATTTATAATGACATTATTAATTTTTAAAAAATATTTTTTAATTCTGAGATTTCTTTATGAATACATGTGATTATAGGGGTATCTTTTTCAGTATAAGCTCTTGCTTTTTGTGATCTCATTTCTTCAACTAAATCCAAAAAATCCTCGGGATAATCAGTTTCAAAGGAAACCATTTGCTCTTGATCATCTAGACCAAATGAGTAAGAAGTGTTGATACTAACAGAGGGATATTTATGTCCGGTAGAAATGTGCTCTGTCATCATATCTTGTCTTTTCTTCTTTGACAACAAGTACCATTCAACTTTCTTAATAAAAGGATAAACAATTAAGTATTTTCTTTTTTTAGGGGAGATTTTGATTCGCGTACCTTCTTGTTTGAGATTCTTGTTTTTGCTTACATACTGTGAATGCTTTGTCATTGATAAAAAAGAATATTTGTTTTCAATATAGGCGCCTAGGCCGGTATGAAGTAGCTCCAGGGTCATATCTTCAAAATCTTCTAACCTCTCTGATACTCTCCAGAACATAAAGTCTGTTTCCGCTCTTACACCATAGGTTGAATAAAAATTCAGCGTTATTTTTTTCTCATATTTAATAAAAATGCGGTTAATTTTTTCTGATATAGATAATCTCTCTTTTTTCTTTAAGCTATACCAGGAAGGCAGAAACTTAAAAAAAGAATAATTAATATATTGTCTACCACTAGGCTTTCTCAACTTTATAATACATCTCCAGGGTTCATTACATATACACTAACATCTAAATCTTTAACTAGTTCAATGTATTCTTCTGGAGTTCCAATTAAAACAGGGAAAGTTCCATAATGAAAAGGAATAACATGCTTAGCTCCAAGAAGCTTGGTTGCATAGGATGCTTCCTTGGGGCCCATGGTGAAGTGGTCTCCAATTGGTAAAACAGCTAAATCTGGAGAATAAATTTCTCTAATCAAGTTCATATCTGAGAAAATTGCTGTATCTCCAGCAAAATAAATGCTAAAACCATTTCTAAATTCAACCACATAACCATTAGCGACACCACCATAAAGCATAGATTCAGATTTGTCATCAGCTATACCTGATGCATGTACAGCATTTACCATTACAACCTTGATATCATTATCTAGAGGTTGTGAGCCACCTATTCCCATCGGCAAGGTATTAGATATTCCCTTTGCATTAAGCCATGAAGACACTTCTAAACTAGTGACTATCTTTGCTTCCTTATTAATATCAATAGCAGCAAACAAATCACCAATATGATCAAAATGTCCATGTGTTATTAATATATAATCAATGTCTTTGGGTTCTTGAAGATCTTCTGGACATGCTGGATTATTCTTTAACCACGGGTCAATAAGAATTCTTGTTCCTTGCTTATCATCAAGTATAAATGTCGAATGTCCCACAAATTGAATATCAACTTCTTTATTTTTCATAATATACCTCTAATGAATTAAAATTATAATTAAATCCATGTTATGATATACCAAAAAAAAAGTGAGTTCAAATTTTAATGATTGATATCAATTACATTATTAATAATAAAAAGGTTGTTTTAGAGAAGCTTGCTAATAAAAATTATGATTTAAATTTCGCAAAGTTTTCAGATTTATATATGTCTCGAAAAGAATCTATTCAAAAAGAGGAAGATTTAAAGGCAAAATTAAATGATTTCAATAAGAAAATAACCAAAGAAAAAAGAAAACCAACCAAGGATGAATTATCAGAAATAAAAAAGTTTTCTAATGAAAGTAAAGATACTGAGAAAGCTAGAAAGGATATAGAATTAAAACTTAATGAATTATTATTAGAAATCCCTAACTTACATGACGATTCGGTCCCAATTGGTGAAGATGCATCTTTTAACAAAGAAATAAGTAGAAAGGGTAAAATAAGGAACTTTGATTTTAAAATTCTTGATCATGTAACTCTAGGAACAAATCTCAAACTCTTTGATTTAGAGGTTGCAGCTAAAATTACTGGGGCTAGATTTAATCTTTATACAGGACTTGGTGCTAAATTAGAACGGGCGCTAATTAATTTTATGCTTGATGAGCATTCTAAGAATAATTATATGGAAATCTTCCCACCTTTTATATGTAATAAGCAAAGTTTTATAGGAACAGGTAATTTGCCCAAGTTTGAAGAAGATTTATTTAAAATTAGTGGTACCGAAAACTATCTCATACCAACAGCTGAAGTTCCACTAACAAATATTCATTCAAATCAGATTATAAATACTTCTGACTTACCTATTAAATATGTTGCATATAGCGCTTGTTTTAGATCTGAAGCTGGTTCGTATGGAAAAGATGTGAAGGGTTTAATTAGACAACACCAATTTAATAAAATAGAACTGGTCAAAATCACTGATGAATTTTCATCCTCTGATGAATTAGAAAAATTAACAGAAGATGCGTGTTTAATACTGGACAAACTAGAGCTTCCATATAGAGTTGTAGCATTGTCATCTGGAGATATGAGTTTCTCCTCAGCAAAAACATATGATATAGAAGTATGGATCCCTTCTGAAAATAAATATAGAGAAATTTCATCATGTAGTAACTTTGGCTCATTTCAATCTAGAAGGTCCAACATCAAGTATAAAGTAGGTAATAAATCCAGTTTTGCTCATACTCTTAATGGATCTGGACTTGCAGTCGGTAGAACGTTTGTATCTATACTAGAGAACTTTCAAAATTCTGACGGAACAATTACAATTCCCAAGGTTTTAAGACCTTATTTAAATAATTTACATACTATTTCGTAATAAATTTGCTCTTTCCACAATTTTAGTTAGTTTATTCTTAAAAGCTTAAAGGAGTTCTATTTATGAGAAATTTAGATGTTTTAGCCGCCGTTTTGTTAGTTGTCGGAGGATTAAATTGGGGGCTTGTAGGGATTATGGATTTTAACTTAGTTACTTACCTTTTCTCCTCAATGCCTACAATTGAAAATTTAGTTTATAGCCTAGTTGGGCTTGCTGCTGTTTATCAAATAATTGGTCTAAAAGGAATTCAGACAAGATGGCATGTCAAATAATTACTTAAATTTTAGTAATTTCTTCTTCTTTTGATGCGCTTTCAGAATTTATAGTAGCAATATATTTATCGGTCAATTCCTGTATCTGGGATTGGCCGTTTTTAGACTCATCCTCAGTAATTTCTTTAGATTTATGTAGCTTCTTTATTCCTTCATTGGACTCTTTTCTGATATTTCTTAGCGATACTCTGTAGTTTTCAGTTTGTTTACCTAAAAATTTAACCAACTCTGCTCTTCTCTCCTGAGTTAAAGGTGGAACATTAATAATAATTACAGATTTATCTACACTAGGATTAAATCCTAGATCGGATTTTTGTATTCCCTTAACTATGTCATCAATTGAATTTTCGTCGTATGGCGATATGATCACAGAGGAATCTTCATTCATGTTTATATTACACACTTGGTTCAATGGAACAGGTGCTCCATAATATTCAACTCTTATATCATCAAACATCGCTTTGCTAACACTACCTCCCCTAATCTTAGACAGTTCTTTTTTAAATGATTCTACTCCTTTTTTCATTTTTGATTCACATTCTGAAATAATGTTATTCATAATTAACCCTCTTAAGAAACGACAGTTCCAATATTTTTTCCCAGCACAATACTTTTTATATTATTTTTTTGAAATAAATTAAATACACATATTGGAATACTATTATCTTTACATAAGGATATTGCTGTGGAGTCCATTATTTCTAATTCTTTTTCCAAAACTTGCATAAACTTAAGTTTCTTAAACATTTTAGCTCCCTTGTATTTCACAGGGTCTTTATCGTAAACTCCATTTACTTTTGTAGCTTTTAAAATAATTTCTGCATTAATCTCTAAAGCTCTTAGTGATGCGGCAGTATCGGTTGTAAAATAAGGATTACCAGTCCCTGCAGCGAATATTACTATTCTGCCTTTTTCTAAATGCCTCATTGCTCTTCTTTGAATGTATGGTTCAGCAACTCTGTTAAGTTCTAGGGCTGACATTACTCTGGTTATTGAACCTTCCTTTTCCAAAAAATGTTGCAGGGCAAGAGAGTTAATTGCTGTTGCAAGCATACCCATATAGTCGGCAGTAGTTCTATCCATACCTTGCGCGGAAGCAGAAACTCCTCTATATATATTTCCTCCACCTATTACTATAGAAACTTGAACGCCCAGCTTAGAAACTTCATTAATCTCTTTTGCAATTCTTTCCAATGTAATATTATCAATTCCATAACCTTGACTCCCTTGTAAGGCCTCACCGCTAAGTTTTAAAAGAATTTTAGAATAAGAAAGCTTTTTTTTACTACTCATTACCTGAAGTTTCACCAATTTGATATCTTACAAATCTTGATATTTTAACGTTTTCACCAAGCTTAGATACTAACTCATTCAAAAGATCTTCAACTTTAAGCTTTGAATCTCTAATATAAACTTGATTTAACAAACAAGACTCTTCTAATATCTTATTGAGTTTACCTTCTACCATTTTTTCTACTATTTCCGGCTTCTTACCAGAATCAGCTAATTGAGCTAGAATTATTTTTTTCTCGTCTTCTATATACGATTCGGGCATATTTTCTTTGGAAACAAATTTAGGATCGGATGCAGCTATTTGCATTGCAATCTCTTTTGCAAAATCTTGGAACTCACTGTTTCTTGCGACAAAATCTGTCTCGCAATTAATTTCAACAATAATTCCTATTTTACCACCTGCGTGAATATAAGAAAAGATTTGTCCTTCTGGCGTATTCCTTCCGCTCTTCTTCTCTACTTTTGATAAACCTTTTATCTTGAGAATTTCTATTGCTTTTTCAATATCACCTTCTGACTCTTGTAGAGCTTTCTTGCAGTCAAGTAATGGTGCGCTTGTCTTATCTCTTACATCGCGAACATGTTCTGGTAGTATTTCATTTGCCATTTTTACACTTTTTCTTCGGGGTTATCTTCAGAATAAACCACTGCTTCTTGCTCATTTTCTGCTGTATTGGTTTTAAAAACGAAGGCCTTTCTTTCAACTATAGGACCGTCTAGTGAATCTTCTTCTGGTTGAAGCTGTCCAGAGTTAACTTTCTGAGAATAAATTAACCTTCCTTCATTTATAGCAGCAGCAATCTTTTCTACGCATAGCTTTACAGCCCTAATGGCATCATCATTACTAGGTATTATGTAATCCGCATCATTAGGGTTAGAGTTTGTATCAACAACTCCAACAATCGGTATACCAATTTTCTTTGCTTCTTTTATAGCTATATCTTCTTTCTTAGTATCTACAACAAATAATGCAGATGGCATTTTCTTCATATTAACTATTCCATTAAGTAAATATTCTAATTTTGCTAATTCTCTATTTAAACTTATTTGCTCTTTTTTAGGTAGATTGTCAAACTCACCTTCATCTTTCAATCTCTTCAATTGCAGCATATAATCAACACGAGACCTAATTGTATTGAAATTAGTTAATGTTCCACCTAACCATCTAGAATTTACAAACGGCATGTCACATTTTATAGCTTCCACGCCGATAATTTCTTGAGCTTGCTTCTTTGTTCCAACAAAAAGTATATCTTTACCTGTAGAAGTTAAGTCTCTAACAAAGTCATAAGCCACTAGAAAAGATTTTAAAGTTTTTTGTAAATCAATTATATGAATACCATTTCTAGACCCATAAATATATTCTTTCATAGCTGGGTTCCATTGACTAGACTGGTGACCAAAATGAACACCTGCTTCAAGAAGCTGCTTCATCGTGATAACAGAGTCTTGATCTTTTTCTACTTGATCTGTTCTTTGTTCTTCATTACTCATAATATAAGCAGAAAATTTAACACATTTATTATCAAAATCAAATGGTAATAATTAATTGGATGGTGGAAAAAAACTATTATTAATATAGTATATAATGTTCAACAATGGAGGGCTGGCAGAATTGGCAATGCACCGGTCTTGAAAACCGGCGTCCTCACGGACTTCAGGGTTCGAGTCCCTGGCCCTCCGGTGTGCTATGAGTTTTTATATTGTTCCGACACCAATTGGAAACCTAAATGATTTTTCAAATAGATCAATAGAGGTCTTAAAAAGTTCTCATATAATTCTATGTGAAAAAAAAATAAGAGCCTTAAAGCTTTTAAACTATTTCGAAATCAAACCAAGTCTTTTAATATCTTATCATGATGATAAATGTGACAAGATTGCTCCAAGAGTAATTAAAGAGCTTCAAAATAATATGAATGTATCTCTAATATCTGATGCCGGAACACCGTTAATTTCTGACCCTGGACATAAAATTGTTAAAATTCTGATTGAAAATCAAATTGAACCGATTTCAATTCCTGGCCCCTGCTCTATCATCTCAGCACTCACTTTATCATCATTAGATATAAGTAATTTCTTATATTTAGGTTTTCTTCCTAAGAATCCTCAAAAAATTCAAAAAATTTTAGATAAAAAACTATACTTAGGTATTCCAATTGTCATATTGGCGAGCTCTAGGGAATTAATAAGATTATTAGATATTTTAGACGCAAGCTATAAGGAAACTTTTTTATCAATAAGCAAAGAAATATCTAAAATAAATGAAGGTACAAGGCGTGGCAAAATTATAGACATAATTCAATACAAAGAGCATGATTTCTTTAAGAAAGGAGAATTTATAATAGTTGTAGAAAATTTAGTAAAAAAAGATTTGGATTCAGACTTGGAGGGAATAGAAACTTTACTAAAATCTCTAAAAAAAGAAGGTTTAACTCTTAAGCAAAGTGTCAATATCGTCAAGGAATATTGCAAAATAAGCAAAAAAATTATTTACAATCAAGCATTAAAAGTCTGGAATGAAAAATAGCTAAAATTTGTTTTTAAATTTGACCTCTTTTTCAATCATCGATGACACCTTTAGCAGTGACTCCTCACATAATTTATCACTAGTTAATTGCAAACCTATAGGAAGATTGGACTTCGATGTTGAAAAAGGAATAGATATTGATGGAAGACCAGCAAGGTTAGCGGGTATTGTCAAAATATCTGAGAGATACATACTCAATGGATTGTTTTTCTTCTCACCCAATTTAAATGGTAACTCTGGTGAAGTTGGGGATAGTATGCAATCAACTTTACTGAATGCTTTTATAAAATCTTTTTCAATCATTTTTTTTACCCTAACTGCTTTAAGATAGTAGGCATCATAATAACCTGAAGAAAGAGCATATGTGCCAAGCATTATCCTCCTTTTTACTTCTTCACCAAAACCTAGGGATCTATTCGAAACATAAAAGTCATCTAAAGATCCGGATTTAAGATTCTTAGAAAATCCATATCTAATACCATCATATCTTGATAGATTTGAGCTAGCTTCAGAAGGAGCAATTATATAATAAATTGCAACTGCAAACTTGGAGCTTGGTAGCTCTATATTCTTGATACCAAAACCCATTCTTTCTAACTTTATGATTAAATTATTGAAATTCTCTTCAATTTCGGGATCAAGACCTTCGTTTAATAAATCGTATGGTATACCAATATTGAATTCTTTGGGCTCATACTTATTGTCCATTAATGACTTATAACAATCTGTAGGCGGTAACTTAAGAGAAGTAGTATCTCTTTCGTCAAATCCTGACATAGCATCTAATAAAATAGCAGAATCGTTGACAGTCAACGTAAGAGGTCCAGCTTGATCAAGGGAGGATGCAAAGGCAATCATACCAAATCGACTAACCCTACCATAAGTAGGCTTTAATCCCACAATACCACAAAAAGATGCAGGCTGTCTTATTGAGCCGCCTGTATCAGTTCCAATAGATGCAACTGCTAGTTTTCCCGCAACTGAGGCAGCTGAACCACCACTAGAGCCACCAGGGACCCTTTCATAATCCCATGGATTCAATGTAGGACCAAAGAAAGATGTTTCTGTTGAAGAGCCCATAGCAAATTCATCCATATTTGTTTTTCCAATAATGATTGCACCCTTAGAAGTTAAGTTGTCCTTAACCGTAGAATCATAATTTGAGATATAATTACTTAACATTTTTGAACCACAAGTGCATAATTCATCTTTAACTAAAAATATATCTTTAAGACTAATAGGAATGCCATGCAGAATATTTAAATCTTTTCCATCTTTAAATAGCTTATCGTGTCCAGCAGCAATTTCCCTTGCCTTTTCATCATAAAGAGAAATATATGCATTAATTTTACTTTGTTCATCAATATTATTTAAATATAATTCTAATATTTCAGACGGCAAAAACTCTTGATTTCTATATCCATTCGCAAGCGACTCTATTGTAAGCATTTTCTTATTCATCATCTATAACTTTGGTTACCGCAAAAAAATTGTTCTCGACTTTCCCAGAATTTTTAACAACCTCATCTACCGAAAGTTTTTCTATTTTTGAATCATCTCTAACAGAATATTCTTGCATCTCATCTTCATTTGAAATATTAGTATCATCTGCATTATCTAAAAGATTTATATAGTCGATAATTTCAGAAAAATTTTTTATAAAGCTATCTATTTTTTCATCCTCGATTGATAACCTTGATAATTTTGATATTTTTAAAACTTCCTTTTTATCTATCATTTAAAAGTCCTATCAGTTAATCTTATTTAAAATAAAATCTAACACATTTTCCTCTAATTTTACCCCATTGGCAAAATTAATTTCTTGAACGCAAGTTGGACTTGTAATATTAATCTCAGTCAATTTTCCACCAATTATATCAATACCAGCAAAAAATATTTCATTATCAACTAAAAAGTCCTTAATTATTCTACATATGTAAGCATCTTGTTCCGAAATAGTTGTAGCTCTAGGTGTACCTCCTGAATGAAAATTACAAATAAAGCTGCCTTCTTTTGCTATTCTCAATATTGCCCCTAAAGGCTCGCCATTTAAAATAATAATACGCTTATCACCCTGACTTACTTCCTTTATAAACTCTTGAATAATATAACGATTGTCGTTTAACAGTAGATCTGTAAAATCAATTCCATCATATCTCTGAATACCTTCACCCCCACATAAATTAAGAGGCTTAATTACCACTCCATTATTAAACTCAGTTGCCAATTTAGCAATTTCACTTTTATTTGGATTATCTAAAATAAAAGTCCGAGGGATTATTTTAGGAAAATTAAGTGTGCAAAGTTTTTCATTAAAGTTTATCAGAGCAGTGGGATTATTAACTATTAAGACCTCATCTTTAATAGATTCAAGACATGAACAGGCTTCGAGATAATTATTATCTACAGGTGGGTCCGATCTCATAAATATCACGGATGCATCAGTTAAATTAAAATTTTCAATTATAAAATATTCAGATTTACTTTTTACTTTAATTCTTGATTCATCAGCCCATCTTGAATTAGCAAAAACAGAATCTTTTACAAATTTTCTTTCTAAAACCTCAACAACGTTAGCTTTTGTTGATTCAACTATATTAATTTTTTTTGCTTCTTTATCATAGGTATATCGAATAGATCTATGGTCACATATTAAAATTTTTAATCCTCTCCTTTGGGCTTCTAGCATTAACAGGTAACTAGTATCTTTATCAGGATCAATATAATTTTCAGTACTCAAAATGAAAAGAGCTATTTTATTCATCAAATCATCTCTACGAACTTTTCAAAATACTTCATAGAATCATGAGGTCCGGGAGATGCTTCGGGGTGATGCTGAACAGAGAAGCATTTGTTGGCTAAAGACTCAATCCCTTCCACAGTTTTATCATTAAGATTAATATGAGTAATAAAAACGCCTTTTACTTTTTGATTCTTTACTGCGAAGCCGTGATTTTGAGAAGTAATTTCAACTTTACCACTTTTAGTATCCATTACTGGATGATTACCTCCCCTATGGCCAAACTTTAATTTAAAAGTTTCCATACCCAAGGCTAATGATAAAATTTGATGGCCTAGGCAAATTCCAAAGATTGGTTTAAAAGATAAAAGTTCCTTTATATTATTTATTGCATATGTAGCGGCCGCAGGATCTCCAGGTCCGTTGGATAAAAGAATCCCGTCAGGATTAATTTTTTTTACTTCTTCAGGGGGTGTATCACAAGGACCTACTATAAGATTTAATTTGAATTTTTCACTCAAAATTTTAAGAATATTGTTCTTGCATCCAAAATCATAAACAAAAACTTTTTTCCCATTTTTGTCACCTAATATATTATAAATACCCTTACATGTAGCTTTAAAAGTTAAATCATTTCCCTTCATCACAGGAAATTTTTTTACTTTTTCTTTTATCTTTTTAAGATCATTTTCTTTAGTGATTATACATTTCTGAGCTCCATCTCCTCTAATTATTCTAGCAAGTTTTCTTGTATCTATTCCAGATATTCCAACTACCTTATTTTTTTTTAAATAAGAATCTAATGATTCTTTAGATTCAAAATTAGAGGGATATTTACAATGCTCTCGAACAATTAAACCTTTTGCATAACAGGAACCTGATTCATTATCTTCATTGTTAATACCATAATTTCCAATTTGAGGATATGTCATCAATACAATTTGAGAATGATAAGATGGATCTGTTAATATTTCCTGATAACCAGTCATTGATGTATTGAAGACTATCTCACCTAAGACTTCTCCTTCAAAACCAAAGCTAAAGCCACTAAAAACTTCACCGTTTTCTAAATATAAAATACAATCTTTATCCATTAAAATACTAAAAATACTTCCTTTAATAGTTTTAGTCAATTAGAATAAGTAATATTAACATGAGGCTTCAACGAGTTAGAAATTTGTTAGTAAATATCAGTAATGATTTTTTCTATAAAGGATTCTATCCTTCAGGCGATTTAAAATCTTATCAGCTCAAATATTGGCTCACTTTCATTGTAAATATCTACCTTAAAATCTACCACAGAGTTCGTGTAATTAATCCTGAAAATATTCCAAAAAGTGGTGGTGGAGTTATTGCTTCGAATCATTTATCACACTTAGATGGGATAATAATAAATTCTATAACAGCTTTTTATACAAGAAGAAAAATAAATTTTCTAGCCGCAGAGGATGTATATAATAAAAATTTTCTTTTTAGATTTCTATGTGATTTAGGAAATTGTATACCTGTAAAAAGAGCTACTAGCGATAGAGTTGCGCTTTTAAAAGTTATAAAGCTATTAAAAAAAGAGAACTTATGTGGCTTGTTTCCTGAAGGTCAGCGCTCGAGGGATGGAAGAATTGGCCAAGCTAAGCTGGGTGTTGCAATCATGGCACTTAAATCTGGATCACCAATTGTACCCTTAGCTATTAAAGGTACCTTTGAAGCTTTTCCAAGAAAAACAAAGTTTATTAAACCCGCCAACGTTATCTTAAAATTTGGCGACCCTCTTCAATATGCAGTTGAGAAAAAACCCTCGAAAGAAAGGATAAATGAAGTTAGGGATGAAATAATGAGTAGAATACAAAAACTATATGATGAAATTAACTAATCTTAAATTTCTTTTTGATAATACTACTAACAACTCCTGGATTCCCTTTTCCTTTTGTCTCTTTCATTACTTGTCCCATAAAAAAACTGACAAGTTTAACTTCTCCATTAAGAAGTCTTTTTGCTTCATCTGGATTATCATCTAAAACTTGATCTATTATACTACTCAATAAATCTTCTGAACTTTCTTGAACCAAATCCATAGATTCAATTAAAGAATTTACATCATCATTTGAACTTGCTAGTTTCGCGAGCAAATCTTTACCAGAATTATTATTAATTTTTCCGTCTTTCATAACCTTCAAAAATTGTGCAAAATTTTCAACTTCAAGGACGAAAGAACTTAACCCTATATATTTTATAATTTCAGTAATAATCCATTTGGAAGCAAGCTTAGGTTCAAATATTGCTTCTAATGTGTCTTCGAAATATTTTGAAAGCTCTTTACTTGATAGTAATACTTCAGAATCGTCTTTTGATAATTTGTAATCCTTAGTATATAACTCTATTTTATTATTATATGACTGAAGTGACTGATTCCTTAGTACATCGATCCTCTCATCACTAAGTATTAATGGTTTTAAATCTGGGTCAGGGAAGTATCTATAATCGTGCGCATCTTCTTTAGATCTCATAGAAAAAGTTTTATTTAAATTAGAATTAAAAAGTCTTGTTTCTTGGACAACTTTATCACCTTTACTTAAAATTTTTGATTGCCTCTCAATTTCATATTCTATTGCTTTTTTTACAAACTTGAAAGAATTTATATTTTTAATTTCAGCCTTGACTCCTAATTCTTTTTCGCCTACCTGCCTGATTGAAATATTTGCATCGCATCGAAAATTTCCCTCTTCCATATTGCAATCTGAAACATTTGCATATATCAAAATGCTTCTGAGCTTCTTTAGATAACTAACAGCCTCATCCGCTGAGGATATATCAGGCTCTGATACAATCTCTATTAAAGGTACGCCTGCTCTGTTCAAATCAACCATAGAATAACTATCAGAAATATCGTGAATCAATTTTCCAGCATCTTCCTCCATATGAATTCTATTGATTCTTATTTTTTTATCTATGCCTTGAATATCTGGAATTATAATAACCCCATCAGAGGCTAATGGTTCATCGTACTGGCTAATTTGATACCCTTTCGGTAAATCAGGGTAAAAATAATGTTTTCTAGCAAATGTAGATTTTTTATTAATCTTGCAATCTGTTGATAAGCCAGCCAATATTGCTAAATCTACTGCTTTATCGTTTATAACTGGTAAAGCTCCTGGCAAACCTAAGTCTACAACAGAAACATTAGCATTAGGGTTTTCCCCAAATTCATTATTTGATGATGAAAATAATTTTGTTTTTGTCTTTAATTGAGAGTGGACTTCTAAACCAATAACTGCCTCAAATTTCATAAGAACTCCTTTAAAAGAATTATTAAATATATTACACACTAATCAAGAATATTATTTAATAATTTTTCCTGTCTTAGAATACCAGAGAACCAAATCTAGAGTTGAAAGAGATATGTTATGCTTTAATGCTATTTTCCTTAAAATTTCTTCAATCTTAATATAGTTCTTTTCATTAAGAACAGAAAATTTTTTACTTATAAGGCCGTTTTCTTTCATTATTTGAATTATGTGCTTGTCTAAAATCGCATAATCTTCAAAACCTATATTTCGGAGAAAATGGCTTGCGGCCTTCATTCCTACACCTTGTATATTGGTATTTGATGAGAAAAAATTTCTTCTTTTATAATGAGCACGATTAAGACTAAAAATCTTCTCGAAGTTATTGTCATATTCTTCTTTAATATAGTTTCTTGAATTAAATATATACTTTCCCCGAACGTTATAAAATCTATAGCATTCTTTTAACTTGGATATTATCTGAGATAAACTTGCATTAATAACAAAGTCATCTTTCGCTAAAATATTTACTGTTTTCAATGCTAATTTAGCACTTGTACCAGCGGCTAATATAACAAACACTAATTCCATAAATGTTTGCTTATAATCCGACAACTTAATCATTGAAAAGGATTCTGTCTTTGTTTTAATTTCATACTCTTTTTCTTGAAGTACACTATCAATTAACTTGTCTATTTCTGTGCTACTCATTTGATTTAATAATCTTAAGCTTCTGACCAATTACAATCTTGTTTGAAATAAGATTATTAATTTTCTTTAAATCCTTAGTAGTAGTTTTAAATTTCTTGGCAATTAAGCTTAAACTATCACCCTTCTTTACATAATAAACAAATGATGAATTTTCTTGTATATGCCCCTTATAAAGTTTCTTATGAATAAGTAATTCTTGCCCAGCAAAAATCAGAGTAGAATCTAATCTATTAAGGTTCATAACCTCTGATACTGAATTGAAATATATTTTAGCAATCGAACTTAAAGTATCACCCTTTTTAACTTTATATTTAATTATACCGTCGTTTACATTTTTAGATGCAAGTATCCTCGATATTATATCTTTAGAGCCATAAGGAACATAGATAGAATAAGGTCCATCAGGTGGCGTTATACCCCTAAGTAAGGATGGGTTAATTTTTTTTAATGTACTAAATTTTATATCAGAGATTTTAGCAATATATTCCAGGGTAGTTTGCGGTTGTAGTTCAATTTTATCAAAATTTTCTATAGGCTGTACAATCTTGTCGCTAAAACCAAATTTTTCCAAATTTTTTGAGATATGTATGACCGCAAGTATCTGCGGAACATAATCCTTTGTTTGCTTAGGAAATGTATATTGCGACAAATACCAAAAATCTCTAGACTTATATTCCTTGATAGCTTTCTTAACAGTTAAATCTCCTGAATTATACCCAGCCATAGCTAGTTCCCAGGAACCAAACTTCTTTTTTAAACTTCTGAAATATTTGACTGCGGCATATGTTGATTTCTCAAAATCTCTTCTTTCATCTATCCAATCATCAACTCTTAAGCCAAAAATTCTTCCTGTTGAAGGCATAAACTGCCATAACCCGACAGCCCCTGCACTTGATACTACATCAACTTGAAACCCACTCTCAATCATAGATAGATAAATTAATTCATCAGGTATATCATATTCTTTGAAAATCTCTTGAATTCTATTTTTAAAAAAACCTTGCCTTCTATAAGTTTGCTTAAAAAAAACTCTTCCTTTCTCAGTCTTAGTAAAATAATTAATATATTTATTTATTTTACTCTTCTTAAACGCAGAATTATTTACTGAAGATAGAGCAACTATACTATTATTAAAATTATAATTTTGTGAATAGCTATATAATATTGGACAGAAAAAAAGTACTAAAAAAAGCCAAAAACATTTAATCATTTGAATAACTTCTTCATCGACTTTGCTGCTTGCTGAATACGTTGTTCGTTCTCTATAAGAGCGAATCGAACGTATTCATCTCCTCTTGAACCAAACCCTATACCAGGAGACACTGCAACACTACATTCTTTAATTAATTTCTTTGAAAATTCTAATGATCCTAAATCTAAATATTTACCTGGTATTTTTGCCCAAACGAACATGGTTGCTTTAGGTTTTTCAATTTCCCACCCAATTTTATTTAAACCATCTACCAGCCTATTTCTTCTCATTTTATACCTATCTCTAATTTGATTAACACAATCTTGTGTTTCATTTAAAGCAGTTATAGCTGATATTTGAATAGGTTGAAAAATTCCATAATCTAAATAACTTTTAACTCTTTTTAGGGCTGATATTACCTCTTTATTTCCACACATAAATCCTACACGCCATCCAGCCATATTATAACTTTTTGATAACGAGAAAGATTCAACACCCACATCTATCGCTCCAGTGGCTTGTAAGAAACTAGGTGCCTTAAAGTCATCGAAACAAATATCAGCATATGCAAAATCATGAATAACAATTACAGAATATTTCTTCCCTAGACTAACAATCTCTCTAAAGAAATCTAAATCAACAGTTTGGGTTGTAGGATTACTTGGGAAAGAAATAATTAAGGCTTTTGGTTTTGGTTCTGATTTTAAACCCTTTTCAATATTTTCTAATAACTTATCATCCTTAATTGAATCATATTCTTTAATATTCCCCCTTGCAATTAGAACAGAAAAACTATGGATTGGGTAGCATGGGTCAGGAACTAAGACTGTTTCACCTGGAGCTAATAATGAAATCATCAAATGTGACAAGCCTTCCTTAGAACCAATAGTTACAATAGTTTCTTTTTCTGGATCAAGATCAACATTATAATTCCTTTTGTACCAACTGCTAATTGCGAGCCTTAACTTAGGCAAGCCAGCTGAAACCGAGTATCTATGATTTCTTCCTTGTAGAGATGACTCTAATAATTTCTCAATTATATGCCGAGGGGTTGGCTGATCGGGGTTTCCCATCCCAAAATCAATAATATCTTCTCCTCTTGATCTAGCTTGGTATTTCAATTCATTAACAGAGGAAAAAACGTATTGGGGTAATTTCGATAGCAGAGAGAAGTTTTCACTATTAATAGACATGATTTTTAAATATAATAAAGCTATATATAAAATTGTAAATGATAAAGGAGCACAATTGAGAAAATCTATACAAGATTTACAGTTAATGAAAGTTAACAAAGAATGCATTGTAGCATTAACTGCATACGACTATCAAACAGCAATTATTGTCGATAATTATTGCGACTTTGTTTTAGTTGGGGATTCACTAGGGAATGTATTCCAAGGTGAAGAAACCACTCTGGGTGTAACAGTTGACCAGATGATATACCATGGGTCTATAGTGTCTAAAGCTGTTAAAAATGCCCATTTGTGTATTGATATGCCTTTCATGTCATATCAATCATCAGTTTCAGAGGCCCTAAAGAATGCTGGGGATATAATCAAATCCACAAAAGCTCAATCTATTAAACTTGAAATCAACATTGATACTATTCCGACAATCCAAAGACTTTCTAATGCAGGGATACCTGTAGTTGCACATGTTGGTCTTTGCCCTCAGTCTTTCAATCTATATGGTGGATATAAGAAGCAAGGTAAAAATAAATCAGATCAAGATTACATATTAATGCTTTCAAAAGAAGCAGAGAAAAATGGAGCATCTATTGTCGTCATCGAAGGAGTCCCAGACAATTTAGGATTAAAAATAACCAGAGCCTTGAAAATCCCAACTATAGGTATTGGAGCTGGAAATAAATGTGATGGGCAAATACTTGTTACAGAAGATATGTTAGGATTAACCCCACCGCCCTACCCATCTTTTGTAAAAAATTATTCTAATATGAGAGGGTTAATAAAAAAATCCGTAAGTAAATATAAAAATGAAGTCAAAAAAAATAAGTTCCCTTAAAATAATTAGCTCTATTAAAGAGATGCAGAAAATCTCTTTGAATATTAGAAAGAAGGATACCCATAAAATTTCTGTAATTCCCACAATGGGTGCACTTCATGAAGGGCACTTAAGTCTAATTAAAAAAGCTCAAGAAAAAAAAATTATCACCATTGTTACAATTTTTGTAAATCCTATACAATTTGATGATAAAAAGGATTTAACGAATTATCCCAGTAATTTAAAAAATGATATTCATAAATTAAAAAGTATTGGTGTCAACTATCTATTTACTCCAAATATTAAAGATATATATCCAGAAGGATATAAAACTAAAGTTGTTGTTGAAAATCTAAAGAATCATTTATGTGGGCTAAAAAGACCTGGCCATTTTGATGGAGTAACTTCAGTTGTATTAAAAATTTTTAATATAACTCTTCCTCACAAAGCTTTTTTTGGAGAAAAGGATTTACAGCAGTTAGTTATTATTAAACAAATGGTAAATGACTTAAATCTACCTATTAAGGTCATATCTCATCCAATAGTTCGAGAAAAAAGTGGACTTGCGATGAGTTCAAGAAACTTAAGATTAACTGCTAATGGAAAAAAAATTGCTCCTTTTATATATAGAGGCTTAGTTGAGGCCAAAAAAGAATTTAAAAGAAATAATAAAATCACAGTAAAAAAGATTATCAATAATCTAAAAAAATACTATGCAATTAATAATATAAAACATATAGATTATATAGAGGTGATAAACCCTAGAGATATGTCATATCCTCTTATTCCAAGAAGTGGGGATTACATATTAACAGCAATAAAAATCGGAAAAATAAGATTAATAGACAATCTAAAATTTTAATTTAATATATTTGTTGTGAATCTTACAATATTGAAATCAAAAATTCATAGAGCTACAGTTACTGAAGCTAATCTATACTATGAAGGAAGTATAACTATCGATAGATCATTGATGGATGCTGCAAACATACTTCCTTATGAGCAGGTTCATATATTTAATCTTACAAATGCTGAAAGATTCATTACCTATGTTATTGAAGGTGAGAAGGACACTGGTGTAATCTGTACTAATGGAGCCGCAGCTCATTGCGCCAGAAAAGGAGATACATTAATAATAGTTTCTTTTGCGCAAATGCTCTCTGAAGAAGCATCAAAATTTAAGCCTAAACTTGTCTATGTAAATGCAAAGAATAAACAAGTTGATGCAGAGTTGATAGATGGGAAGCTTGTAAAACTTCTTGGATAAAAATTAACTAATTTACTTAAATAAAAATCAAAAATTAAGTACAAGAGGATAATAAGGTTATATAATTCATAATTTCTTGCATATTTTATTGACTTAATTTTTTTAAAGAGTTATAAATAATTCAACATAAGACACAGGGACAAAAATGAAAGCAATAATTTTAGCAGCTGGAAAAGGACAAAGATTACAACCGTATACAAACGAAATTCCAAAGTGTCTTCTTACTTTAGATAACCAAACAATCTTAGAGCACCAGATAAATCATTTAAAGTCTTGTGATGTTGAAGAAGTAAATGTAGTAGTAGGATTTGCCAAGAACAAGGTTGAGGAATTTCTTGGAAATTATGATTCATTAGGAATGAAAATTAATACAATTTATAATCCTTTCTGGGAAACTACTAATAGTCTTTTTTCCTTATGGGCAGCGAGATTCCAATTAAATTCTGATGTTGTTCTTTTAAATGGTGACGATGTTTTTGAACTTGAGGTTATAACTCAGATTCTCTCAAATAAAGATGATATATGCGTCCCATATAAAGTTAAAAAAAGTTATGCTGCTGAAGACATGAAAATAAAAATTAAAGATGGCTTACTTTCATCTATTGGAAAAAATCTGAAAAATGCATCGGGTGAATCAGTTGGGGTTAGAGTATTCCGAAATGAAGGGGTAGAAATTTTAAAAAGATCTCTTGAAAAAGAAATAAGAACCGAGAATTTCAATTTAAAATGGTACGCTTCAAGTATCGAAAGAATACTTCAACGTGGCCACAAAATTAAGACTTTAGATATTGGAGATTTATATTGGCATGATGTTGATTATCCTAATGATTTGGATAATGCCAAATTAAATATAAATAAAATTGCTTCTAAGAAAACGTCAACTAAATTAAAGATAGTCTAGAATGTTACCAATAATTATATCTAGTGGTCAAGGCCTTGACTCAGAAGACCTAAGCCTATTTAATGATGAGGAAATTGGTGGATTAAAGCTTACAGAAAGAATATTATTAATACTAGCAAATGAGGGATTTGATAAGGCTCAAATAGTAAGTGAAATTCAGGATATAGGATTAAAAAGGCTCAAAAAGAAATTCCCAAACTTCCAAGTAATACAATCTAGTAAATTTCCAGATTTTAAAAATGAAACGGACCTACTGTTATTTCAAAATAATATTGTTCTTAATAAAAAACAATTACAATCAACTCTTGAAATCATCAAAGATAATAATAAATCAATGATAATTGGAGATAATTATAGCGGAATATTATTCATAAAAGAGTACAAAAAAGAAATAAACAATAATAAAAATCAAACACTAAGAGAAATATCAGATTCATTTAAGAGGCTTAAGCCTGAAGATTGTCCAATGAAACTAAATATTAGCCAAATAGGAACTAAAACAGGAAGGGACTTCCTATTTGAACATATAAGTAAAAATGTAAGTGGTTGGTTTTCAAAGAATATCAATAGCAAAATTTCAATTCCTATTAGTAAGCTTTTAATAAAAACATCAATTCACCCAAATCTTATTACATTTATTGTTGGCATGATTGGTATTTCTTGTGGAGCCTTTTATGCTGCAAATATGCCATTAATCGGAGCTTTGGTTTTACAATGCGCTACTATTCTAGACAGATGTGATGGAGAAGTAGCAAGGATTAGATTAAGAGAATCTAAATTTGGCCAATGGTTCGACACTGCCTTAGACCAGATATCTTACTTCTCAATGTTTCTAGGAATTAGTATATGTCTTAATAACCCAAAATTTTTCTTCTTTACCCCGGAACACATAATCTTTAAACAGCTATCAATACTAAATATTCTCTTATACCTAATATTCCTGACAACTATATTATTTTTTATGCTTAGGAGAACCCAAAATGGTAGCTTGGCTTACTACCCGAGTGAGGTTGATAAAATAGTTCCAGTAAAAGATAGATCATTTCCTTACAGAATTATGACTAAATTTAGATTCCTGTTAAAAAGAGAGTACTTTTCACCAGGAATGATTTTGATATCGCTTCTCGGTTATGAGATTGCAACAGTTTTAGCCTCGATATTACTAATTGGGGGGTTAATCCATCAATTATCAGATTTTATGGAATTAAGGAAAAAAATTGATATTACTTATTAAGTTTAATTATACAAATAAGTACCAATGAGAATATCAAAGTCCATGAAGTTATCATAAAAATTAAGGAGTCTAGATTCATTTTTTGTATACCTTCCTGAAAACAATAGCTAATAAAAATGCAAAAATACCTAGAAGAACAATCTTGGACAATATAGACCAAATACTATCTTTAAATACAATGGAATCTGGACTATTTAAATCTTGAAGTAGCCATGATATGAATAGTGCAACAAGTAATACGGGCAAATATATAGTGAAGATTTTATTAAAGAAAGTGGGAACTTTTATCAACCCTCCCCTATTTATTTCTTCGACAGGGTTTTTAGGTGATATATAAAAAACGAAAATAATTATTTCAACCAATGCTAAAATAATTAAGAAGATTGTGCCTGCCCAAAAGTCAAACTCATCTAAAAATTCAGGTAAAAATATTACGCATTGAGAAAGAATAAGTATTATGCACACAACTAATAAAGACGCTTTTTGTTGAGTATAATTGAACTCTTCTACAACGAAAGTTATAACGGGTTGTAAAATGCCAATTGATGATGTTAGACCTGCTATAAAAAGAAGAAAGAACCATATGAAACCAATGAAATTTCCATAAGCTATACCATCAAATATCACTGGCATAGCGATAAAACCAATCGTAAAAGCTCCTGATTGTGCAACAAGGACTGCTCCTGAAATACCTAAAAATGCTACAGCTGCTGGAATAACAATTGAGCCCCCAAATACTACTTCAACTAATTCATTAATTGAAGCTGAAGTTAAGCCTGACAAAGCAATATCTTGATCTTTTTTAATAAATGAAGCATATGTCACTATTGCACCAAAGCCTAGGCTAAGGGTAAAGAAAACTTGTCCTGCTGCTGCAATCCAAACTCTGGGATTAGAAAGATAAGATAAATCGGGAGACCAAAGAAAATTTAGCCCTTCAACTGAAGACGATACTGAGGTTTCAATAGTGAAGGTATAAATAACTAAAAAAATGCTCATTATAAATAATGTGGGCATTGCTATTCTAACAAATCTCTCTATTCCATTAACAATACCCCTAGATAAAATTTTGTAATTTATAAAAATAGTAAGCAAAAAACATGAATATGCATAAAAGGAGGGTTTCATGAAAATTGAATCGTTATTTACACCTATGTAATTTTTAAATGTTTCACCATAAAAATTCATCTGATCGGTTGGATTACTTAAATTGGACTGTAAATTCCCGAGTAAAGAGTTAATAGAATAGCCTAGAGTCCAAGACTCAATGTAAACATAATAGATTGATATTACGAATGGAATCCAAATTCCAAACAAAGATAGAATTTGTATAGGCCTCTTTATCTTTAGTTTATTGGAAATTCCAAAAGTTGTACCTTTACCTATTGATCCACCATATCTACCGATGCCCCATTCAATCCACATTAAAGGGATTCCTATAATTAAGAAACATATAATATAAGGCAAAAGAAAAGCCCCGCCACCATTTTCTGCGGCTTGAACAGGGAACCTCAAGAAATTTCCCAAGCCTACGGCGTTACCTGCCATTGCTAGTATAAGTCCATATTTAGTTAACCAAAAATCTCTTTGTTTCATACCAACTAATATAATTAAACCTAAATTAAGAATCTTGACAAATTATTTATTTAGCTTAACTTATTATGCTTGGAGTTTCACAATGGTACCTACAAAAAATTCAAAGAGAGCTATAAAAAAACCAAAAGTATCTAAAAAGTCATCATCTGCAAAAGTTAAAGCTATTGAGAGTGCTGGCGAAAAGGTTTCGAAAAAATCAGCACCTAAAGCCAAGACCAAATATAAGTTACCTACTAAATTTAAAAATGAAATAAAAAAAATTCTAAGTGGTATGAAAGATGGAATTTTAAAAGATATATCCAAAGTAATCAAAACAGAGTCTAATCATTTAAAGCATGATGTTGGAGACTTTTATGATAATGCATCTAATGATAGAGAGAGGGATTTGTCATTATCGCTAAATCAAAGGGACAGACAAAAACTTGCTATGATTGAAGATGCACTAAAAAGAATTGATAGTGGGACTTATGGGATGTGTCCGCCTTGCAAAGAACCAATAGATGAAAATAGGTTAAGGGTGATGCCATTCACCAGGTACTGCTTATCTTGTATGGAAGAAGAGGAATTTAACAGCAATAATCTTTAAGCTTACTAATTATTTTTTTATTTGGATTTTTGATAATTCCTTTTTCAGTAATTATCCCTGAAACTAGTTCCCTAGGCGTTACATCAAAGGCTGGGTTTGCAATTTTTTTTGCTTTGGAAATTTGATAACCCATGATTTTTGTAACTTCGTCACTAGATCGCTGCTCTATCACAATATCCTCACCATTTTTAGAATTAAAATCAAATGTTGATAATGGCGCTGCAACATAAAAAGGAATTTTATGATAATTGCATGCAATTGCTAGTTGATAAGTTCCTATTTTATTTGCAATATCTCCGTTAATTGCTACCCTATCTGCTCCAACAATAACTAGATTGATTTGATTCTCTTTTATAACGTGTGATACCATTGAATCGGTTATTAATGTGCAATCAATATTGTTCTGCTCACACTCCCATACTGTTAGACGAGAGCCTTGCATCAATGGCCTAGTTTCCGTTGCAAAAACCTGTATACCTTTATATCTTTTATTTGCAATTTTAATAACACCCAAGGCAGTACCAGGCCCTGTTGTTGCCAAAGAACCGGTATTACAATGGGTTATAACTTTGCAATTTTTAAAAAAAATACTTGACCCAATCTTTGAAATTAGTGTTGATACTTTTTTTTCATGATTAAATATGTATTTGGCCTCTTTTAAAAATAAATTAGTTAAATCTATATGGTCCTTCGTTGAATTAGATAAAAGTAAATTGTGAAATCTCTTCATTGACCACATTAAATTTACAGCGGTAGGCCTAGAGGACCCTATTTCATTCAACCTTTTAGTTACATCTTTTATGAGGTTAATTTTTGATTTACTTTTTAAATCTTTTATTGCCAAATAAGCGGCAAAAGATCCAGCTACCCCAATAGCCGGAGCTCCTCTTATGCTCAATTTTTTTATTAATTTAATGATTGATTTATAATTTTTAGATTCTACGTATTTGACTTTAAATGGAAGTAAAGTTTGATCTAAAATAAAGACACTTTGTGATTTTGAAAAATAAATTATTTCTTTCATTTCTTCTTTAAAACCATAGAAACCCAGTCATTAAGATGGATAATGTTGATTATGACGAATTTTGCATCTTTCAACAACAAGTTTAAATCTTTAATATCAATGAATAAGAAACCGGATATAATTAGAACTCCACTTTTATTAAGCTTTTCTTCAACTAATACTAACTTTGATAATAAGTAATCCAATGAAATATTAATGATAATTAAGTCAAAATTACCATCAACCTCCTCTAAATTTTTAAGTTTAAAGTCAACATTAGAAACTTTGGAATTTAATTTTAAATTACTTAATGATTGGTTTATTGCTTCCAGATCAATATCAATTCCATTAACCTTACATTGAAAAATTAAAGAGGAAAAAATACTTAGAATTCCACTTCCAGTTCCAACATCTAGAATTGAGTTAATAGGTTTTGTTAAAAAAAAGCTATCCTTTGTTTTTAGTAATAAATCTAAACAAGAACGGGTTGTCTCATGATGTCCTGTTCCAAAAGCTAGCGAGGGATTTATAATTATATCATTACTCTCACTTAATGAATGCCATGGGGGTACAATTCTAAAATCTTCTGTAATATTAATTGGGCCTAAATAATTAATCCAATTATCTGCTTCTTCGTATCTAAATGTTTTAATTTTAGGCTTATCAACCAAGGAATGTATAGGGTTTTGACTTAAATTCTTTTTATTACTACAAAAGTCTACAAACAGCTCTATATCTTTATGGTATTTAAAGAGCACCTCGATATTGTACATATTATTTTCTTTATATTGAGTAAAGACACAATCAAAATTATCATAAAAAACAAGAAAATCTTTGTCTTGAATTTCGTGCTTTGATAATAACTCAATGTAGTACATTAAATTTACAATTGGCTTTCAAGTTCTTCTAAAAAATCTGAACTTGGAAATTTTTTCTTATAATTATTATACAATGTCAATTTATCCACGTCCTTTAAAGTCTTAATTTGGGATAAAACTATTAAGTATTGTGCTTCTGCGCTATTTTTTATTAACCCGGGGATTATTTCCTCAGTATTTCTTAATCTTGCTAAGGCAGAGGAATATTCATCTTTTTCTTTATAATAATTTGCAACATATATTGCTCTTTTTAGAATATATCTTTTAGCTTTTAAATAAATCTTTTTTGTTTCTTTCATATATTCCGTACTTTTATAAACTGCCGTTAATGAATCATATATCTGTAAAATTGCCTTTGCAGGATCTTCATTCTTATCTTTAGCAGACATTAAAAGGGAATATGCCTTTAAGATTTTAAAAGTTGCATATTCGGTTTTTGGGTGATTTACCTGATTATTTATAAATTCTCTATATTCATTAATTGCCAACTCATATCTCTTTTTTTTGAAAGCTACATCAGCGCTTAATAGATATGCTTCTCTAGTATAAGGGGAATAAGGAAATCTAATTTGTAGTGTAGTAATCATATCCTCTACTAGTTCAAAATCTGTATGATTAAGGATAATATATTTTTTTTCCTTATTAATCTCCTTTAGTATTAAATTATATATTTCTTCATCTGAACCCGTTAGAGAATCTTCTCTACTTGAACAAGATATTAAAATAATGGTAACTAGGAAAAGTTTTAATAACCGATTGAACATAGATGCTATAATATTTGCGAGTGATTTTAAAGTCAAGGCAGAGAAAATGAAAAACTTCTTAGATTACACAGAAATCAGCATAATCTCAGGCAATGGGGGAAACGGTATATCATCTTTCAGAAGGGAGAAATTTATACCGTTTGGTGGTCCTGATGGAGGGAACGGTGGAAGTGGTGGGAATATTGTAGTTGTTGGAAACAAGAATATAAACTCTTTAAGAGACTTTAGAAATAAAAGAGTATTCAGAGCTAAGAATGGAGGAAACGGTGGCTCTAATAAAAGAAATGGTAAGAATGCTGAAGATACGACAATATATGTTCCATTGGGGACAGAAATTTACGATTTAGAGAATGATAAGAAAATTGCTGATATCACTGCAGATAGTAAATCTATCATTTTACTTAATGGAGGTAAAGGAGGTCTTGGAAATACTTTTTTTAAATCTTCTACTAATAGGGCTCCAACAAAATATAAAGAAGGAAAAAAAGGTCAGAAATTAAAGATTGCTTTAAATCTTAAAACAATATCTGATTTAAGTCTTGTGGGTTTTCCTAATGTTGGAAAGTCTTCAATTATTTCTAAAATTACAAATTCAAAAGCAGAAATTGGTAATTATGAGTTTACAACCCTGAATCCTAACATCGGTGTTCTCAAGGGTGATATTAAAGACTATCTTATAGCTGACATCCCTGGCTTAATCAAAGGGTCATCTTTGGGTAAAGGCCTAGGATATAAATTTTTAAAACATATTGAAAGATCTAAATTTCTTATTGAGGTACTAGATTTATCATGTGGGAGTATTGTAGAGCTAAAAAAACAACATCTAACCTTGATGAATGAGCTTAGTTCATATAATAAAAATCTACCAGGAAAGGTAAAACTAATTTTACTTAATAAAATCGATCTATGCTGTTTCACAAATGAGATTCCAGAATTTAAACCAATAGAGGATTGCAAGATAATAGCAATTAGTTGTAAGAATAATTCAGGTATAGAATCCTTAAAAGGAACAATAGAGAAGCTTAAGATTTAATTAATTCTTGAATAAATTCTACCCTGTCAGATGCTTTCATAATACTTTCTCCAATTAAGAAATTATTAATACCCTCTTTTTTTAAATCAGCGATATCCTCAGATTTAGTAATTCCACTCTCACTAACTAAAATACTATCAACAGGAATTTTATTATGAAGATCTAATATATTTTTATTACTAACCTTAAAAGTTGATAAATCTCTATTATTAATACCAAAGATTTTTACTCCTGCACTAACACCTTTGTCTAAATCCTCTTCATTATGAGCCTCATATAGAACATCAAGGTTATATTCCGTCGCAAGTTTAAATAGTTTATTTAATTTAGATTGTGAAAGAACACGGCCAATTAGAAGTATTGCATCTGCCTCATAGAATCTACTTTGTATTATCTGGTACTCATCAATAATAAAATCTTTTCTTAATAGTGGAATTTTAGTTATCATACGCACGGAGGGAATATAATCAATCTTACCCTTAAAAAAAGGTTCATCTGTTAGTATTGAAATGGCAGATGCTCCTCCTAGTTCATATTCTAAAGCAATTTTTAAAGGTTGAAAATCTTCTAGTATTATCCCTTTTGATGGGGATGCTTTTTTTATCTCTGCGATAATATTTGTAGTTTTTTTTTCCAAAAGTGATTCATGGAAATTTCTTTTAATATATTTCTTATTCTTTATGCCAGTCAATAAATCTTCAACAGGAAAACTTTTTTTTAATAAAGAAACCTCTTTCTCTTTATTTAAAATTATTTCCTCTAAAATATCCATTATTTCGCTAAAATCTCTTGGAAAGAAGCGTTTATTTCACCAGAGTCTAATTTTGATTCAACTAAGACAAAAGCATCCTCTAATGATTCTGCATTTCCAGAGATGTATAAACCCGCACCCGCATTTAATATACATATATCTCTTCGAGAATCTTTTATTTTATTATTAAATATTCCATCAGTGATTTCTTTTGATTGATCTGAAGATTCAATAACTAATGATTCACTAGATGACAGCTTGAAACCATAATCCTCAGGATTAAATTCATATTCTAATATTTCTTTACCATTTACCTCTGCTATAAAAGTTTTACTACAAATAGATATCTCGTCCATACCATCAAGCCCATGAACCACCAATGCATTTTTTACTCCCTGTTTTTGAAGAACTTTTGCCATAATAGGGACTAATTCGATATCATATACTCCCATTATTTGAGATTTTGGCCTTAGTGGATTCACCAATGGACCTAAAATATTAAAGATTGTCCTCATTTTTAAATCTTTTCTTATATGAGAAACATTTTTCATTGATTTATGAAAATTGGGGGCGAAAAGAAAAGAAAAATTTGTATTTTTAATTGAGCTTAATGATTCATTTAAATCGACATCCATAGATAATCCAAGCTTTTCTATTAAATCTGCGCTACCAACTTTACTCGAAACGGATCTATTACCATGTTTGGCGATTTTTATTCCTAATGAAGCAAGTAAAAGAGAGCTTATAGTTGAGACATTCAAGGTTGACTTAGAATCTCCACCTGTTCCGCAAAGATCTAAAAGTTCCATGCTATGATTCGGAACATCATCAAGGTTCTTCAAAAGTACATTTGATGCGAAAAAAATTTCATCTGCCGAAGGTTTTTTTATTTTTAAAGCAGTCAGGAATGATGAGGATTGTATGTCACTCAGCTCTCCTTTCATCATAGAAGAAAAAATTAATTCTATTTCTTCCTCAGATAAATTCTGGCCTTCACATAGCTTTTCTAAAATAGGACTAATCATTGAAGTGCTCTTTTGGATATAGTATCTAATATTCCATTTATAAAGCTGCAAGATTCATCTGAGCTATATTTTAATGCAAGAACAATTGCCTCTTTAATGCTAACTGGCACAGGAATTCCTTTTGAAAATAAAATCTCAAAAACTGCGATTCTCAAAATATTTAAATCAACTGAATTAATCCTATCAAATCTCCAATTTTTAATGCTTTGGTCAATTTGGTCATCAATGGGCTTAATATTCTTGACGCAACCGTGGATTATTTCATCGGCTTTATTCTTTATAACATTTTTTGTAACAACCTTTTTAGAATTTGAAAAGATATCTCTTAAAAGTTTGTAAAAATCCGCGTCGTGTCCTTCGATTTTTTCATTTAAATTATATGTTTTCAAAAAAACTTTGAATTTCTCAGGATTAGATACTTTAGTTGTTAGTTTATCAAATTTATCCTTACTAATTATTCTCAAAAAAATCTTATTATTGCTAAGTGCAGCTGAACCAATAACAATCATATCTTCATCCTTGATTCGCATAACCTTAAGCATATAATAATTATTTATGGGATTGGTATCCCAGAAATTTGAGACATTAGAAGTGAAATCATCAAAATCATAAGAAAAATCTGCTGATTTTACATCTAAACTATACATAAATCTTAATGACAACTCCCTAGCTCGTCTATCTATCCAATATCTCATAATTTAAAATTCCTTTTTCAAATTGATTAAATTCACTAAACTTAAAGCAGCCTCAATTGCTCTGTCCTTTACTCCCCCATTTGATCTCTCTTCTGCTTGAGACTGATTCTTAACAGTTAAAACAGCCGAAGTAATTGGAGTATCATGATTTATACTAATTTGTATCAGTTTATCAAATATTGCGTTTGAAATCACCTCATAATGAGATGTCTCTCCTTCAATTATACAACCTAAAGCTACAACTCCATCAGGCTTAAACTTCTTGCAAACTGAATTTATTAAGTAGGGTAACTCTAATGAGCCAAGGCATTCAACTACTCGAAGTTGACTCTTCTTAACCCCCAACTTATCAATCAAGATAGTACTTGCATTTTCCAACTGTCTCTCTGAAATATTTTTATAAAAAGTACTTATAACTATGCATATATGAAGCTCTTCTTCGGAGACTATTCTAACTTCGTCCTTCATTTCTATTCTACCAAGCTGAGCTTATGTCCTAACTTATTCTTCTTGGTTTTTAGATATTTCAAATTCTCTTTAACGGGAACAATTTCAATTGGTACAGTTTTTGTAATTCTAATTCCGTAGCCGTCTAAGCCTGCAACTTTTCTAGGATTGTTAGTTAAAAGCTTAATTTTCTTTAGGCCAAGGTCTCTCAATATTTGTGCACCAGTTCCGTACTCTCTTAAATCTTCACTCAATCCAAGTGCATGATTAGCCTCAACTGTATCTAATCCCTCTTCTTGTAAAGAATAGGCTTTAATCTTTTTGCTAATACCTATACCTCTACCTTCTTGTCGAAGATAGAGTAAGACTCCTTCTCCCTCTTTCTGGATAATCTCCATTGCTTTATGAAGTTGGGATCCACAATCACACCTTTTAGAACCAAATAAGTCGCCCGTCAGGCATTCTGAATGAACTCTTACTAAATATTCTTTATTAGCTTTAATATTACCCATTACAAAAGCTAGATGAGTCTTATTATCAATCTCGCTGTCAAAAGAATAGCAAGTGAATTCTCCATAATCGGTTGGCAAATTACATTTAGCATAAAGTGATACAAATGATTCTTTTTTTAATCTGTAACTAATCAAATCAGCAATGGTTGCGATTTTAATCTTATGTTTTTTAGCAAATTTTTCGCAATCTTTTAATCTTGCCATTGAACCATCATCGTTCATAATTTCACAAATTACAGCACAAGGTTTTAATCCTGCAATTCTTGATATATCAACAGAGGCTTCAGTATGGCCTGCGCGAACCAATATACCGCCGTCTCTAGCAATTAATGGGAACATGTGACCCGGTCTATCGAAATCATCTGCAACCGATGAATCACTAGCAACCATCATAGCTGTTTTGGACCTATCATGAGCAGATATTCCTGTCGTTACATCTTTTTTTGCATCAATAGAAACTGTAAAAGCGGTTGAATCTAAATTATCATCAGAGGGACTTTTCACTGGAGACAAGTCTAGCTTTTTAGCTTTATTATTATCAACAGAAAGGCATATTAGGCCTCTACCATGAGTTGCCATAAAATTTATAGCTTCAGGTGTAGCAAACTCGGCTGAAATTATTAAATCACCTTCGTTCTCCCTATCTTGATCATCAACTAAGATAACCATTTTCCCTTTCTTTATATCTTTTATTGCATCTTCTATTTTAGATATTGGCAAAACACACCTCTTTAATTAAAAACTCTTACCACTAAATGATATACATTTTAAAAAATAAACCAAGCATAAAAATTGTTAAAAAATCCTATTGACTTTTTTACAGGTCTATATATTTTAAATTGTAGTCTTTAGTTCTGGAGGTATTAATTGAAAGAGCAAAAATTCCCATCAAATAAACCATTATTTTTAGCATTTTTGTTAGGTGGTGGCGAAGAATTTCGAGAATTCGAGGAAGAAATACTTGAAGATTTAGAGGAAGAGATAGATTATGATGATGATATCTGGGAAGAATCAGATGACGATGAAGAGGAAATTGAAGAAGAAATTGACACTCATGATGATACTGAAGATGAAGATGAATTTGAAGACTTAGAAGAAATTGATGATTTAGACGATTTGGGTGACCTGGAAGAGCTTGATGAATTCGAAGATGATGATCTTGCTGATATTGAAGAAGAAAATTAATTTTTTGTAAAGCACAATTGAATATCACTATCTTGGATGTATTATATCCATAATATTTATTCGAGGTGCAAACAATGATTAAAATCCTTTTACTTTTATCTTTAATATTATTCCCCAATATATCTGTATTTTCCGCCCAAGAAATCAATTTATATACTGCAAGGCACTATAAATCCGATAAAGAACTTTATGAAAAATTTGAAAAAAAATATGGAATAAAAGTAAACTATATCTCTTCTAAGGGAAAAGTTTTAATTGAAAGAATTAAGTCCGAAGGTGAAGATTCTCCTGCAGATATTTTATTTGTTGTCGATGCTGGTAATCTTTGGAAAGTTCAAGAATCTGGGCTTTTTCAAAAGATAAAATCTAAAAAGATAAATAGCGTATTGCCTGAAAATTTAATTGGAGGGGACAATAAATGGATTGCTATAACAAAAAGGGCTCGTGTCATATTCTATAATCCCAACATAACAGATAAAAAAGATATTGAGTCATTAAGTTACGAGGATTTATCTTTACCCAAATGGAAGAACAAAATTGCTATTAGAAGCTCTAATAACATTTACAATCAATCATTAGTTGCCTCGCTAATTCACCATAATGGAATGAGATCTACTAAAATATGGATGAATAATTTTATTTCAAATTTTTCAAGAAAACCGCAAGGTAATGATAGGGCTCAGATAATTGCTGTATCTTATGGTGAAGCTGAAATTGCTATAGCAAACAGTTATTACATTGGTTTAATGTTGTCGGGGAAAAAAGGGGAAGATCAAAAAAATGCTGCAAAAAGAGTTAAAATTCACTTCCCAAATCAAGATAATCGTGGAACCCATATGAACATAAGTGGGGCTGGGATTCTAAAAAACTCACCTAACTATGATAATGCAGTTAAATTTTTGGAATTTCTACTAACCGAAGAAGCTCAAAAACACATAATAAACAATACATTTGAATATTCTGTTTTAAAAAATATTGATCCTCATCCACTATTAAAACAATTTGGAACTAATTTTAAACAAGATGATATTTCTATAAAAATTCTTGGCAAAAATAATCCAAAAGCTGTTAAGATAATGGATGAACTTAAATGGTATTAGTAAAAATTTAAAATCTGTTAAGAATTATTTAAATCTGACTAAGTTTTTTTTCTCGATAATTTCGATAATTTTCCTAGTTCCTATCTTCCTCATATTAGCTAGTCTTTTTGATGGATATTCCGCAACATGGGAACATCTAATACAAACAGTACTTGCGGAGTATATTTCTAATTCTTTACTTTTAGTTTGTGGGGTTTCATTTGGTGTTTTTATTTTAGGTGTTTCAACAGCATGGCTTGTAACTGCTTGTGATTTTAAAGGAAAGGGTTTTTTCAAGTGGTCACTGATTTTACCTCTATCAATTCCACCATATATTATGGCATATGCATTTACAGGGCTATTTGATTCCAGCGGATCAATGAATACGATTATACAATCAATTTTTAATCTAGATTCATCATATATTTTTTTTCCCTCAGTTAGAAACGTTCCCGGCGCAATAATTATTTTTTCATTCACTCTTTACCCTTATGTTTATTTAATTTCACAAACAGCATTTGTAAATTTATCTAGAGATGTTTTTGATACAGCTAGAACCCTAGGGTTATCAAAAAAAGAAACTTTTCTCCAGCTGGCTCTACCGCTTGCTAGGCCAGCAATTATTGCTGGACTAATGATTGTTGCAATGGAAACAATCTCTGATTTTGGTGCTGTAGAACATTTTGCAATTCCTACTTTTACTACAGGAATTTTTAGAGCTTGGTTTGGGATGAATGATATAACAACAGCTAAGCAACTGGCGGCACTATTATTTATATTATTCTTGTTTTTCTTAATAATTGAGAAATATTCCAGAAAAAAAATTAAATTTAATCAGTCTTTAACCTCAAATAGAGAACTTGTACCAGTAAAATTAACAGGTTTGAAAGGCTTTAGTGCAACTATATTGTGCAGCATACCTATAATTATTGGATTTATAATTCCCATATCACAACTATGCTATTGGGCAATATCTTATAATATGGAATATTTCGATTATTACTTTATTTCATCTGCAATTAATACAATATACCTAGCAATTGTAAGTGGAGTATTCTGTGTTGCAATATCAGTTTCATTTAATTATCTGATTAGAGTTAAGAAAAATAATTTTTTTTCATACTCGAATAAGATAATATCATCAGGATATGGTGTTCCGGGTGTCATATTAGCCTTGGGTGTTTTAGAACTATTTTCAATAATTAATATATTTTCAGAAATTCTTTTAATTGGATCAGTTGCTGGTTTAATTTTAGTTTATACAATTAAATTTTATGCTTTACCTAATTCAAGTATTGAATCGGGCTACAGAAAAATAAATGCTAATATTGATGAGGCTGCAAAAACTTTAGGTGCAAAAAAAATTGAAATCTTGAGAAAAATTCACTTGCCAATGTTGAGGAACAGTGGACTAGTTGCCTTATTACTAATAAGTATTGAAGTTATAAAGGAATTACCTGCAACGTTGGTATTAAGACCGTTTAATTTTGATACTTTATCCATTTCAGCCTATATATACGCATCAGATGAGAGGATGGTCGAAGCTGCAGCTCCCTCTATTGGTATTGTATTAATAAGCCTTATACCTATACTATTATTAATTAAAATATTAGACAAGGACAAAAATGAATAGGCTTAAACTAGACCAAATAACATATTCGTACTCTAAGAATAAAATAATAAATGGTCTTAATCTAGAAATTATCGAAGGTGAAATAGTATGCCTAATTGGTGAATCGGGAACAGGAAAAACAACCTTGCTAAGAATAATTGCAGGGCTAGAGATACAAGATAAGGGCTCAGTCCTATTGGATGGTAAAGTTATCTCCAACAATGACTACAATCTTGAAACTCACAAAAGAAATATTGGATTAGTGCTTCAAGAAAGAGCTTTATTTCCGCATCTTGATGTTTTTAAAAATGTTACCTTTGGAATGAGAGCCTCTTTAAAAGAAAAAAATGATCGATGTGATGAACTCTTAAGTCTATTTAAAATTACAAAGTATAAAAACTCTTATCCTCATAGTCTATCTGGTGGAGAACAACAAAGAGTGGCTCTGGCTAGAGCCTTAGCTCCAAACCCAAAAATTATTTTAATGGATGAACCTTTTAATGGTCTTGATAGAGCGCTTAAATTCTCGTTGAGAGTAGATACCAAAGAGATTCTAAAAAAAAATAATACAACAGCCTTAATAGTTTCGCATGATTTCAATGATGCTCTTGCATGTGCTGATAAGCTGGCTGTAATTAGTGATGGTGTGATTTCGCAGATTGGTAAACCCAAGCAAGTTGTCCTTAACCCTAAGAATAAAGAAATAAAAAAACAATTTATTTGTGAAACTGGTGATATGATTTACTGGAAATCAGTCATTGAATCTGAGAAAATTTGAGTTCATAAAAATTTTTTAAATTTTAAGAAAAAAATACTTGACCACAAGCATAGACAAAGCTGATGCAGCACATGAAAAAATCATAGCTATCAAAAAAGAATATCCATTTCTTAACATGTAAGGAAGTATTAAAAAAAGCGGAACTGTAGCTAGACCAAAATATAAAATCTCTTCACTTAATTTTGCTATCCTAACAACATCTTTACTCTCATTGTATATCCAAATAAAAGTTAAAAGTGACACAAGAGGAAGAGCTATAATAATAGCAGACAAAACTGTACTTCTTTTTGCAATCTCAGAAGCCAATACTATAACCAATGCCGAAATTATAAATTTCAAAACATACTGAAACATATGTCTATTATAACAAAATGTTTTTGTGTTTTTAAAATTATTCAATATTATAAAATCATGACAACTTTGGAAGTTTATATTGAGGAAAGATTACAAAATCAAATAATAAAGATTGATTCAAACAATACAAATATAGAAATTTTTCTAAACAAAGGAAGTTCCTTCGGCTCAAATCATTCAACCACTTCTTTATCACTACAGGCTATATCATATTTAAAAAAAGAGTTTGGTAGTGTTTACACCTCCTTAGATTTAGGCTCTGGATCAGGGATATTATCAATTTTAATGAAAAAGTTAGGAACTAATAAAGTATTTTCGTGTGAAATTGATGAATATGCCAAAAAAGAATCTATATTAAATTTTAAATCTAATTTTACTAATGAGTCTCATCATCCTACGTTTATTCAAAACCCACTAGAGGCTGATTATTCCTATGACCTTATTGCGGCAAATATATCTGGTTCATATTTACCCAATAATTTTAATAAAATTTGCAAGATAATTAATACTGATGGTTATTTAATTATTTCCGGATTCAATATTAACAAAGAGCATAAATACTCTTCATTAGCTTTTGAAAACGGTCTAAAGACTCTCAAAACATTTAAAGATTCTCCATGGTTATCAATTGTATTTCAGAAGAAGTAAACCTAGTTAATTAGATTGCCCAGGGCCGGACTCGAACCGGCACGGTATTGCTACCGAGGGATTTTAAGTCCCTTGCGTCTACCTATTTCGCCACCCGGGCTAACCATAATATTTTATGAATAGTACATCAATAGAGGGTTTTAGGGAATATGTTAAATAATTTTATTCTATTAAAGAAAAATATAAATTTAATATGGTGTGGTTCTTGCCTTTAACCAAATATATTGAGAAAAATAACATTAATACCTGGTGATGGTATTGGACAAGAGGTTGTTCTAGGAACAAAAGATATAATAGATAGTCTTAATCTAGAAATTGAATGGGATATCATATCAACTCCTATGGATGATAAAACCAAAAAAATTTCATCAGAGCTTGAAAAATCTTTATCAATTACTAAAGTTGGACTAAAGGGTCCTTTGACTACGCCTGTAGGGGAAGGTTTTAGAAGCATTAATGTAGAGATTAGAAAAAGATTTGAATTATTTGCAAATTTCAGACCAATAAAAACCCTACAAGGATTTAAAACTAATTATAAAGATTTGGATATGATAATTATAAGAGAAAATACCGAGGATTTATATGCAGGTAAAGAGCTCGAAATTGCAAAAGGGGTTACTCAATCCATGAAAATTATAACGACTGCTGCCTCAGATAGAGTGGCAAAATTTGCGTTTCAATATGCTTTAGAGAATAAAAGAAAGAAAATAACAGTTTTACATAAAGCTAATATAATGAAATTAACTGATGGATTATTTTTAGATCGAGTAAGAAGAATCTCCAGAAGGAAAATTTACAAAGATATCGAATATGAGGAGTTAATTATTGACAATGCTTGCATGCAGCTTGTAATGACTCCAAATAAATTTGATATCATACTTACTGGAAATCTTTTTGGTGATATTGTTTCAGATTTATGCGCTGGACTAGTTGGAGGACTAGGTGCAGCATCAGGTGCAAATATCGGTTCAAACTATGCCGTTTTTGAACCGGTCCATGGTACTGCCCCAGATATCGCTGGAAAAGGTATTGCAAACCCTCTGGCTACTATACTATCTTCAATTATGATGCTGAATCACATTGATATGAAAGAAAGCGCTATAAAATTAAATAAGGCAGTCCTTTATACACTATCATTTCCTGAGAATAGAATGCGCGATATGGGTGGAAAATTGAAAACAAAAGAATTTATAAATAAAATTATTTCTAATATTAAAAATTAAAAAAAATTTACTGCTGAAGAACTTGTTCAACTGAAACCTTAATATTTAATTTTTCTTCACTGCTACCAATAGCAACTCCTCTTATTGGGGCAGCACTTAAGGAATCAAAACCTGAACAAATTCTTACATACTTCTCATTTGTACAGCAATTATGTGTTGGATCAAAAGCAATCCAACCAACATTTTTGAAATAAAGCTCAGCCCATGCATGGGTTGCTTCATCATTATTATTAGACGACTCTAAATATCCTACAACATATCTTGCTGGGATACCCACACAGATTGAAGATGATATAAAGAGATGCGCAAAGTCCTGGCAAACCCCTTTTTTATTTTTAAAACTTTGAGTAGCTGGTGTATCAATTTCTGTTGAGCCTTTTGAATATTCAATATGTTGATGGACCTCTTCCTTTAGTAAATGCGCCAAACTTAACTTATTTTTATTTTTATTTTTGATTTCTATCATTTTTACAAATTCCTTAATTTCATTATTCGGTCTGGTTAATTTTGTATTTCTCAAATATATCTCGGGATTTGCACTTTCTTTATATCCCTCTAAAATTCCACCCGTATCTATTGTTTTAATTTCACCTTTAACATTAACAATTGAGCTTTTTTTTATTTTACTTATATGCGATACAAGACTTTGGTCTCCATTTGATTCTATAACTTTAGCCCCCATAACAGCATCCTTCACAGTTACATTCCAATTGATAATTTTAATACCTTTATGTTTCGAGGGAAATAATTTTATACATTGAGTTAAGCTATGAATAGGATTCTTATAGGTATACCTCGTTCTATGATTGATTTTTAGAAACATTGTATCCTCCATCAAAATAAGAACTTCTCATTAAAATATGAAGATTATTAATCTCTTCAGTACTTTTTAATAAAAAATCACTAAGGTTAGGCTTAAATATTTCGGATACTCTTAAATCCGATAAATTTGCCAACATTCTTCTAGCAGTAGAAAATGCTCTGCTTTGTTTATTATAAAATTTACATAAGTTGTTCAAGTGATCACAAATTTTTTCTAAAGAGAACAGTAAAGATCGCGGATTTGTATTATTAAAAATTAAAAAATGAAAAATTTTTTGTGGTGTCATATTAACTCCATATGCAACTCTATATTGAGAATATGCTGCAATTGTTCTCAAAAGAATAGCCCATTGAAAATTATCAAACTCACTTTCAACTCCTTCCTCTTCGCTATGAGATATATAATTTTTAACATCAATCAGTCTAATTGTGTTATCAGCTCTTTCAATTGAATAACCTAAATTCATGAAATCATAAGAGTCGTTTGATAATTGAGTACTTACTATTGCACCCTTTAACATACTTGCCTTCTGCTTTGTCCAAGCGCATAAATTTGGTAATTCTGAAGACTTAAATTTACTTGATTTAAGATCCTGCATTTCCTGATAAGTTGAATTAACAACATCCCATACTTCGGCTGTTATTCTATTACGAACCATTCTTAAATTCTCTCTTGTAAATTTAATACAATTTTTAATTGATGATTCATTTTGCTCCTCAAAAAATAAATATTTAAACACATTTCTTTGATTAATTTTTAAATACTTCTCTAAATATTCTTCTTTTACAGCAGTAGATAATAATATAGATTCCCATTCACTCTTTTGATTAAGATTTTTCTGAGTAATGCTAATTCTATAAGCTACATCAAATAATCTTGACGTCATCTCGGCTCTTTCCATGTACCTACATGCCCAATACAATTTTTCTGCTGTCCTACTTAACAAAGTAATCCCCTATTTTTGCAAAACCCATGTATCCTTTACTCCTCCACCTTGTGACGAATTAACGATTAAAGAATTTTCTTTAAGAGCAACTCTGGTGAGTCCGCCCTTACAGACTTTTACATCTTTTCCCATCAAACAAAAAGGCCTAAAATCAACATGTCTAGGAGCAATCCCATTACTTGTAAATGTTGGGCATGTAGACAATGCTAAGGTAGGCTGTGCAATATAGTTAGACGGATTATTTTTAATTTTCTTTGAAAAAATTTTAATCTGATTTTTTGTTGCGTTTGGACCAACTAACATTCCGTAGCCCCCTGACCCATGGACCTCCTTTACAACGAGTTCTTTTAAGTTTGATAAAACATACTTCAAATCTCTCTCTCGAGAACAATTCCAAGTCTTAACATTTTCTAGTATTGGCTTCTCAGATAGATAAAATTTTATAATTTCTGGAACATAAGAATAGATTGCTTTGTCATCAGCGATTCCAGAACCTGGGGCAGAACATATTGTTACATTTCCAGTCCGATAAGAATTCATAATTCCTGGCACTCCAATCAATGAATCTTGATTAAAGCACAGTGGGTCTAAAAATTCATCATCTAACCTTCTATAAATAACATCAATTTTTTCAGGTCCAGTCACTGTTCTCATATAGACTTTGTCATTTTCTGTGAAGAGATCTCCACTCTCAACCAATTCAACTCCCATTAAATCTGCAAGAAAGCTATGTTCATAGTATGCGCTGTTCAGTGATCCCGGAGTTAAAACAACTATTATTGGATCTTTTTTGCACTTAGGGGGTGCCATGCTTGCTAGCATCTCCCTTAAATCAACTGGATATTCATCAATTGGTTCTATTTTATTTTCTTTAAATAAATCTGGGAACATGGTCATCATTATCTCTCTATTTTGAATCATATAAGAAACACCCGAGGGAGTCCTACAATTGTCTTCCAAAACAATAAATTTATTTAAAGAAGTTCTTACTATATCAATTCCAAGAACATGTGAAAAAATTTTTCCCGGTGGCATAAATCCAATCATATTGTGATCATAAGCTGTATTTCCATAAATCAGCTTAGCTGGAATAACCTTATCTTTAATTATCTTTCCTTCGTTATAAACATCTGCCAGAAAAAGGTTTAAAGCTTTAGCTCGCTGCATAACACCTGATTGAATCGTATTCCATTCATTGGAAGTGAAAATTCTTGGCATCATATCAAATGGAATCATTCTCTCAGCTGCGAACTTCTTTTTATAAATTGAAAAAGTTATTCCAATTCTCTTAAACATTTTTTCTGCTTCATTATGTTTATTTTTTAAGTTGTTTTCAGATACGGAATCAATCCATTTGACTACTCTTTTATAGGGCTTTCTAATCGAGTTATTGTTGTTGTACATCTCATTAAACATAGAAAAATCTTAATCAAATTGGATTAATTATTATTCATGCAATATCTATGCCAAAAATTAATACAAGGATTAATAACAAATTCTTAAATAATTAAGATAAATGTCAAAAGGCGGTGCCCGGATTCGAACCGGGGTATAATGGTTTTGCAGACCATCGCCTTACCGCTTGGCTACACCGCCATTTTAGAATTTAATAAAGGAATATTTATACAATAAAATAAACACTTAGTCTATCTCTAAAGCCTTAACGCTGCATTCTGAAACATCGGTTTCAATGACTATGTGATTATCTTCTTTTAGTTTGCTTATCAATCCCATACTTTTTCTTTGGGATTCTTGGGAAAAATAAATTTTATCAGAAAAATCAAGCCTATCTTTTAAAAAGGGATACAGTGAAGAATGAGCGCTTCCAGTTCCAAAATCTTCTTTAAAGCCTAATTTAGGACAAAAGTATCTATAATGAATTTTATTATTAGATGAATCTATATAACACAAAATCAGTCCTCTTTTTTCTTTCTTAATTAGTTTATCAAAATTAATTTTTACATTAATTAGATTACTTAGCGAGTAGGTTTCAACAATATAATCTAAATTACTAGAAGAAAAATTCTTTATAAGATTTATATTCATTATATCAATAAAGGTTTTTTTTTCAGTTTTTATAAGATTAAAAAAGGGGATTTTAAGAAGTATTTTATCATTCTTGGAGATTTTTTTAAGTTTAAAAGTATATTTATCAGATTTAATAGTTCTCCATTGATCGGGTTCGCAAATACCTATAAAGACTAATATCTCAAAACCTGCAATGGTACCATGCCCACAAATATCGACTTCTATTGATGGTGAAAACCAACGAATAAAAAAATTGCCTTGATCTATATTTATAAAAGTAATTTCAGAAATATTTATTTTTTTTGCAATCTTTTGTAATAAAACTTCATTATTAAATTCTTCATTATCTAACAAACAAACTGCTGCAGGGTTCCCTAAATAACTTTCTTTATTAAAAACTGATAAAAAAAAACATTTCTACTAGTCATATATTTTCAACTCATTATACAATGCATCTCTTTCAACTGGAATATAACCTGAATCTTTTATCATGTTAACAAAAAAATCTCTTGTATGGCCAATTTCGGATTTCGCTCCTGCATCATGAATAATTTTCTCTGATATTATCGTACCATCAGCATCTGATACACCATAATGAAAAGTTACTGGAGCAGCTTTCTCCCCCAGGGTAATCCAATAAGCTTTTATATGTGGAAAATTATCTAAGAATAACCTGGCTAATGCATGTACCTTTAGATCATAAGAAAAAGGAAACGGTTTAATGTGCTTTAGACTTGTATTGTAAGGTTGAAAAAGTACAGGAATAAAAGCAAGAAACCCATTGGTTTCATCCTGTAAATCTCTTAATTTTTCTAAATGATCAATCACATCATTTTTTGATTCTAAGTGTCCATACAATATTGTTGCATTAGATGGAAGGCCTAAGCGGTGTGCAGCTCTATGCACGCTTAGCCACGAATCCCCTGTTGTTTTAGGGGAGCATATTTTTTTTCTAACCTCGGGCGCGAAAACTTCTGCTCCACCACCGGGCAATGCATCAACACCAGCTTCCATTAATTTTGTTATAACTTTTTCTACTTTGTAACCAGAAATTTGACTAAACCAATCAATTTCAACCGCCGTATAAGCTTTAACATGAGCTGAAGGCATTGATTTTTTAACCTCTTTTACAATTTCTAAATATTTATCAAATTTCCAATCTGGATGCAAACCACCAACTATATGAATCTCCCTGAGTTCTTCATTCAAAAGAGAAAGGATATGGTCAATGCTCATCTCATAGGCTTCAGATGATTTTTTACTCTTACCAAAAGCACAAAATCTGCAGGATATTGCACATATATTAGTAGGATTTATATGTCTATTTACTACAAAATATATCTTCTTCCCGTCTCTAGAATGTTTTACGAACTTAGCCAATAGGCCTAAAGAATTTAAGTCAGATGTATCCATAATGTTCTTTGCATCATCAAAACTAATTCTTTCGTCATTAAGAACTTTTTCTTTAATAGAAAGCAAATTCTCATCAGAACACAGTGTTTCAAAATTTTCTAATATTTTTTCCAATTCTGTTTAACCTTATCTACTATATCTGGACTCATCTCTAAAACTTTAGGATACCAGTCTTTTTGAGTGGCATCGACAACCATCGTTCCAGAGAATTGGACGCATGAATTGCTAATACTTCGATTTTTAAAATTAATGTCCAAAGTTGGGTCGAATCTTGTAAAAATTCCCCACAATAAATCAACATTATCATTAATCCTTATGTCCGTTCCTACAATAAAAACTATTTTAAAATTATCTAAAATACCAGATTCTAAGACCTCTTTTGATATTAGCTTGGGATCAAAGTCAGAATTTATAACAATAATATTCTTATTAATTACTCTAAACTCTTTGATTTTATTGTATTTTTTTCTAGGATCTAAGATATGAATTTCTTCAAAGTTATCTTCAGATATGATTTTGCCATCCCCAACAGCATTTAAACCAATCTTACTTCCTACATTTATTTTTCCACTTGTAAAATCTAAAGTATCTAAGGGAGTAGTTTGAAGTAACATTAAGTCCTTTTCAGGGTTAAAGTTAGCACCTAAATAGCCAAAAACCTTTTTAATATCTCTAGGATTCACAAAACTAGGGACAGAGATTATACATTTAGTTAATGATAATTGTCCGGTACCCCATACAGACATCATTGCTTTAACAGAATTCTTGGGATATCTCTCATCAATAGATAGAACAAGTAAGTTATGAAAACCTGATTCGTAATAAGCCCATAGATCTGTTATTTCAGGAGTTACTAATTTTAATAATGGCGCAAAAATATTTGTTGCTGCCATTCCTAAGTACATATCTTCCTTAGGTGGCCTTCCTACGACTGTTGCTGGAAAAATTGCATTATGCTTTCTGGTTATTGTTTTCACATCCATATATGGGAAATAACCTTCCATCGAATAATATCCAAAATGATCCCCGAAAGGGCCTTCTAACATTGTTTTATCAAGAGGGACTGTTCCTTCTATAACAAATTCTGCATTAGCGGGGACTCTTAAATTTGAGCAAATTGCTTTACACATAGTTATGGGTTTCCTTTTTAAAAATGCAGAAAATAAAAGTTCATTAATATTTTCTGGTAGCGGTGCAATAGCAGCAAATATTAGTGAAGGGTCTCCACCTAGCACAATAGCTGCAGGAAAATCCTGTCCCAATTGCCTAGCCTCATGGTAGTGAGTAGCACCTCCTTTATGTGGGTGCCAATGCATGCCCAATTTTTCTTTATCATGCATTTGAAGTCTATACATTCCCATATTAGGCTTTTTAGAAATTGGGCTCTCGGTTATAGTGAGCCCCATTGTAATAAACTTTCCTCCATCTTCAGGCCAACATTTTATTATAGGTAAGTCTTCCAAGGTAATCTCATCTTGTATTTGTTGACAGGGTGAATTAAAAGCTTGCTCCTTAGATCTAAAGTTAGTAAGTCTTTTAATAAATGGAAAAGATTTGAATAAATTATCTAACTTTGGGGGCATGGCTTTTTCAGCAAAAGATAGTATCTCCTCACCCAATTCTTTTGGATTACACCCCAGAGAAACCCTAAGTCTTTCCTCTGATCCAAATAGATTTGTAGCAACTGGAAATGAGGAGCCTTTAACATTTTCAAAAAGAAGAGCAGGGCCATTATCCTCGATTGTTTTGGAACTAATCTCACTTATCTCTAGTTCAGGATCTACTTCAGTTGAAATCCTTTTCAAATCACCAATTTTATCAAGGAAGTCAATGTAAGAACTTAAGTCATTAAAATTTTGTCCCAACAAAACTATATTTCCTCATTTCTCCACCCATTATCCTTATGCAAGCCGACTAAACTTAATAACTTATCAGAGAACGTATCAGCTAAATCCGAAATGGATGATTCTTCAAGATATAAGCCAGGAGATACGGGGGCTATAATAGCTCCAGATTTTGATAATTTTAACGCATTTTCCAGAGTTATAGAATCTAAAGGAGTTTCTCTTAATGCAATCACTAATCTTCTCCTTTCTTTTAATGCAACTTGAGCCATCCTTGTAATTAAAGTATCAGATATTCCTGAAGCAATTTTATTTAAAGTAGATACGGAGCATGGAACAATTACAAGTGAATCAAAATAATTACTCCCAGAAGCAAATGGAGATGCTAAATCAGAGTCAGAATAAGTGTTATCAACCATCGACTCAAGCTCCTCAAATTTTAGACCTAGCTCTTCATGAACGACCCTTTTGCCCCATTTCGAAGCAACTAAATATTTTTCGCTGGGACATTTAGTAATAAAATTAACAGCAAAGTTAGAGCCAGAAGCTCCGGTTATGGCTATAACAGTTCTCATATAAATAATATATCTGAAATAACTAATATTAAAATCAATATTCCAATATAAGAATTATATTTAAAGAAAGAATAGTTGTTCCTCAATGAATGTATTATTTGAAAAATATAATTCATAAGTATTATGAGAATTATAAGAATACTGAGAAAATTAAAAGTATATATAAAAGAATAATAGCATATAGCAATTAATGAAATTATAAAACATACTGATGAGATTTTTATAGCGTTATTGATTCCATAAATAGAAGGTACAGAAAAGATGTCATTTCTAATATCATGTTGATAGTCTTGAAGAGCATACAAGATATCAAAGCCAGAAATCCAAAAAAAAGTAAATATTCCTATTGGTAAAGTTAAGTATAAACCCGTAAGATCGCATGTTGCAGCAACACCTCCAGCTATAGGGCCGATAGATAAAGCCAATCCTAGAAAAAAATGGCAGAATGCCGTGAACCTTTTCGTGTAGGGATATACAATAAAGAGTAGTAATGGAATTGGTGATAAAATAAAAACAAAATCACAAATTAACCAACAACTTAGTAGATAGATTGAGATACTTAAAAAAAGTAAAAGAAGAACAAAGTTCTTTGATGCTCTGCCAGAGGGGAGTGGCCTTGAAGAAGTTCTTGGGTTTTGGAAATCAATTTCATTATCTATAATACGGTTAAAGAGCATTCCAATCGTTCTTGCAGAAATAGCCGCAAGGATAATGAGAAATATATCCAAGAGTAAAATGTTTTTATATGCGATGAAATAACCCGAGAGAATCAATGGTAAAATAAAAAGTGTATGCGAAAAAGTAACTAATTCTAAAGCCAGCAAGTAATTTCTTTTAAGTGACATAAAAATATATTAACCTATAGTTAAATCATTTTGGTGAATTATGAATCTTGAAATGCACAAAAAAATATTAGAACTATTAGAAAATGAGAACTTTTCTTCTATTCAGAACACTCTGAAAGGGTTAAATCCTGCTGAAATATCAAATATTCTTATCAGATTCAATGATGAAGAAATAAGCCAAATCTTATCGTCAATGGATGCAAATATATCATCAGAAATTATTTTAGAATTGCCTGAAGATATAAGAACTCAGATATTAAAGGTTCTAGACAGTAAATCGATATTAAATGTGGTTGAAGAGTTAGAATCTGATGATGCTACAGATTTAATATCCGATTTAGACGAGGAAAAATCAAAGGAAATTCTCGAAAATATGAATCCTCAGGATTCGAGTGAGGTTCAAACACTACTTCAATATGCGGAAGACACAGCTGGTGGAATAATGCAAACGGAACTCGTGGAGGTTAAGGACTCTTCCGTAATTAAGGATGCAATTAATTGGATAAGATTAATTGCTGATGATGTACCAGATTTTTATTTAATATATGTTACCAATGAAAACGATAAGCTTGTTGGCTTCGTATCCTTAAGAAATTTAATACTTGCAGATCCAGGCTCTAAAATAAGCTCTATTATGGAAGATATTGAAGTATCTGTTCAACCAAATCTCGACCAAGAAGAGGTAAGTATTATCTTTGCAAATTATAATATTGTTTCACTTCCCGTAGTAGATGAAAATCAAAAACTTTTAGGAAGAATAACTTCTGATGATATTATTGATGTTATAACTGAAGAAGCAGAAGAAGACATATTTTCTTTAGCTGGTGTTGGAGAATATAACCACCCAATATATTCAAGTTTTATATCTAAAACAAGATCTAGATTGCCATGGCTCTTAATAACTCTACTTGGTGAAATCATAATAGCTTTTGTAATATCTATGTATTTTCGTGGTACACTTGAAGATTTTATTTTGCTTGCAGCTTTTATGCCTGCAGTTATGGCTACAGGAGGAAGTGTAGGAATTCAAACGTCAGCTATAGTCATTAGAGCTTTAGGGATGGGAACTATAAATACCTCGCAAGCTGTAAAAGTTATATTTTCTGAACTAAAACTTTCTTTAGTACTGGGGGCAATTTGCGGATTAATTGCAGGATTATCAGGTTTTTTTATTAATGGAGACTCAGAAGAAGGAGAAAAATTCTTTACGGTTATTTTCTTCTCACTGTCTTTAGCATCAGTTATGTCAGCTATTTTTGGGGCAGCCTTCCCCTTAATATTAAATAAACTTAAAATGGATCCTGCTAATGGCTCCGGCCCTTTTGTCACAATGGCAAATGATATGTTCTCAGCAATTTCATATCTATTTATAGCCTTATTAATTATATAAAATGAATATCAATGACACTGGATTTATATTAAAAAAAATAGAATATGGTGATTATGATTTTATAGCAACGATTTATACAAAAAAAACTGGCAAGGCTTCTTTTATAATTAAAAACGCAAGGAAAAGTAAAAAAAGATTTGCAGGTAAGCTTGAGCCTTTTAATTTAGTAAATATAAATTTTAAGCATAATGGCATTGTTCAGTCAGGGAAAATTATAAATGATATTCAATTAAATTCTGATTTTAATAATACTAATCTCAATAAAGAACTGATTATATTATGCTCTTTAATTAATGAATACATTGATTCTTTTGAAATTAATGAAATTCAAAATCATGAAACATTTAATATAGTTGAAATTTTCTTTAGTAAAATTTCTTCGCTTAATTTAGTAAGTGCTCTAGATGCAGTATTAGAATTTCAGATAACCTACCTACAAACACTGGGATTAAAGCCAACTTCCAAAGAACTGACTAAAATTAATAAACAAAAAGTGGAGCTATCTAAAGTAAAAATCAAAGCAAATATAGCTTCAAGAATTAAATTTATCAAAATAATTGCAAAATTTAGTCAATTTCACTCTGGAAAAGAGTTAAATTCTATTCAATACTTAGACTTATTATGATTGAAGTTAAAGGATTCAAATTCTCAGGTATTTCAGCTGGTCTTAAAAAATCAGGTAAAAAGGATTTAGGCCTAATCTATTCTGAAGCTCCATGTGTTGCTCATGCAATATTCACAAAAAATAAAGTAGTAGCTGCCCCTCTAATTGTGGGAAAGAGTATAATCAAAAAAGACTCTATACAATCAATTATTGTTAATAGCGGTAATGCAAATGCTTGTACAGGAAATGATGGAATCTTAGCTACAAAAGAGATACTAAAATGTATTGCATCCTATGCTAAAATGAAAACTTACAATTTCTTTCCTTCTTCCACAGGTATTATTGGTGAAAAATTAAATTACGAGGTTATTAAAAAAAATATTCCGAAATTGTTCCATTCATTAAAAAAAAATTCTTATAATGACTTTGCAAAAGCTATTACTACAACGGATAAATTCACAAAAATATCACATAAAGTGCTTAAAATAGGGAAAACCAAGTATAACTTTTTAGGAATCGCAAAGGGTGCTGGTATGATTCATCCAAATATGGCTACAATGCTATGCTACTTTTTAACTGATTTGAATTTCGAATCTAAAGTTTTCAAAAAATTAATCCATGAAGCAACAGATAAATCATTCAATTCGATAAGTGTCGATGGGGATATGTCGACCAATGATACAGTCCTTGGCTTATCAAATGGTTTAGGTGGGAAAGCTAAGGTCACTAAAAAAAGCAAAAATCTAAAAAATATATCAAATGTAGTCAATGAAATATTTTATGAGTTAGCTTCATTGATTGTTAAGGATGCAGAAGGCGCTACAAAATTTTGTAGAATTAATGTAGATGGAGCAAGATCAGAAAAGACTGCCAAAATAGTTGCGAGAAAAGTGTCTAATTCTTTATTGTTCAAAACCGCTTTATTTGGCTCAGACCCTAATTGGGGAAGGATAATAGCTGCTATAGGCTCATCAGAAATAGATTTTTTAAATCAAAATAAAATTGATATAAGCATTGGAACTCATTTAATAGTAAAAAATGGAATTGAATATAAAAAATCCAAAATTGCCTCTAAGCTAATGAAAAATAAAAATATTGAATTAAATATTAATCTAAATTCTGGAAATCATTCCTCTTATATGCTTACCAATGATATTGGAATCAATTATGTAAAATTTAATTCTTCTTACACTACTTGATTTTTTATCGAAAAAACTTGTGCAAATTTAAGGGTGGAAGACGGGATTCGAACCCGCGACCCTCGGAACCACAAACCGATGCTCTAACCAACTGAGCTACATCCACCATATAAATTACGCCAGGAGGGATTCGAACCCCCGACCTAAGCATTAGAAGTGCTTTGCTCTATCCAGCTGAGCTACTGGCGCTCAAATTAAATCGGGGTGAGAGGGCTCGAACCTCCGACCCCCTGTTCCCAAAACAGGTGCGCTACCAACTGCGCCACACCCCGATTTAAGAAATAGATTATACGATGAAATATAAAAACAACAAGGAAACTAATTTTTAAAAAAATTCTGATTTAACCGAAAAATATCAAAATAGCTGCCTTTTTCTTGAATCAAATCAGAATGAGTCCCCTTTTCTATTATTTCCCCATTTTGTAATAAAATGATTATATCATTATCTTTAATCAAATTTAACCTATGAGCTATCACTATTGAGGTTTTATTTTCAATTTTTTCAAGGTAATTTTTTACATCTTTTTCCAAATCCAGGTCTAAATTTGATGTTGCCTCATCTAGAACTATTACCTGAAAAGTCCTATCCATCATCGTTTTAATATTCTGTATTTGTTTCTCTCCAATTGACCGAATTACGTCAATATTATGAAAATCATCTTCATTAGGAACATTATTAAATAATGGAGTATCCTGCATTATTACTGAGAAATTACTTCTAATGCTTTCCATATCATAGGAGTCTAAAGGAGTGCCATCAATCAATATTTCTCCTTTTTGAGGTTTATAAAAACCTAATATTAAATTTAAAATTGTTGTCTTCCCTGAACCTGTGGAGCCAATAAGGACAAAAGAATCTCCATTCATAATCTCTAGATTAAAATTTTTCAATATCCAATTATCATTAGCGTAAGAAAACCAGATATCTTTAAAAACTATGGATTTAAAATTTTTATTAAAAAGTTTTTTACCATTTTTTTCAGATGAAGTATTGATAATGCTAAATAAGTTTTCGCTTGCAGCTAAAGCAGATTGTAGAATGTTATATTTATCTGCCAAATCCAATATAGGTTTAAACATCATTCTAAGGTAAAACAGAACTGCAAGTAGCTCCCCGATTGACATTGATTTTTGAATTACTTGATGAGAACCTACCCATATAATTACCCCAGCAGTAAATACTGTTGTAAATTCAATGAAAGGTCTAAACATAGCAAATGTATACATCTGGTCAAGATTTGCCTGGTAATTATTTTCGCTATAGCATAAGAACCTTCTATAATTTAGCTGCTCCTTGTTATACATTTTTAATAATGAAATAGATCGAATTGATTCATTGATAAAGGAATTAAGTTGGGAAATTGTTCTCCTAAGGTTTGAGTAGACTCTCCTTAATCTTTCTTTATATAGTAAAGCAAGAATTATAACAACGATATTAATGCCCAAGATTATTAAGCCTAATAAAGAATTAAATGATATAATTAAAAAAATTACTCCTATGACAACAAGAAAATCTTTTACAAGTTGAACTAAGACATTAGTATAAAATTCATTTAAGGCATTTATATCATTTGTAACCCTGGTTGTTATCCTTCCTACATCATTTGAATCAAAATATGACTGAGGTAATTTGACTATGTGCCTGAAAAGTGACTCTCTAATACTAAACATTATTTTCTGCCCAGAAATATTCAATATATAACTAAATAAAGAGCTGAAAATAAAAATTGTAGCTATAAATGAAAGAATTGAATACGCGCTTAGTTTTATTAATTCGCGTGTCATTTCACCTGTTAAAATCCCATCAATGACTTCTTTGATTTTATACGGAATTAATAATTCGAAGTATGCTACAAGGATCATTGAGCTAAAAGCAATAATAAGCCAGAAAATATATGGTTTAGCGAATCCAATTAACCAGAAGAGGATATTTCTATCTCTATTCAATTTCTCACCTTTTCTTTTGGTAGGATTTTTTGTACTTTTAATAATTCTGAGAATAGTCCATTATTTTTAGTTAAGGTTTTCGAATTACCTTCTTCAATTATTGAGCCCTTATCTAATACAATAATGTTATCAAAACCATAAATAGTTGATATTCTAGAAGATACAATTATCAAAATTTTCTTACTAAAATGATTTTTTAGATTCTCAATTAAGCTTAGCTCTGTGTCTACATCTAGAGATGAAAGAGTATCATCTATAATTAATACCTCAGGGTTCTGATATATTGCTCTTGCAATAGATAGTCTTTGACGTTGACCACCTGAGAGAGATAAACCTCGCTCCCCAACTATCGTATCTAAACCCTCAGGCATTAACTCTACATCTTTTGAAAATTTAGATATATATAATGATTCTTGAGCTTTTTTGTTATTAAAATTTTTACTGAAAAAGGTCAAATTATCTCTTATGGAACCGGAAAAAATTATAGGTTCTTGGGGTACATATAATATTTTTGATCTAAGTGAATTCTTATTAATCAAATTAATATCAACTTCATTTATATATATGTTTTCTGCACGGTTAAATTTGAGCATTAAACTTGCTAAAGCTGACTTACCAGAAGCAGTTTTACCAGTTAAACCAAGACTTACTCCTTTTGAAACTTCAAAATTAATATCTTTTAATAAAGGCTTTTTAGTGTATGAAAAATTCACATTATTAAATTTGATACTTTCTATGGATTCAATATTCATCAATGACGATTCATCTAACTCTTCTATGTTTGACATAACCTCTTGGACTCTTTTTAATGAAACGTTCCCCCTTTTTAACCAATCAACAGCAAGCCCCATTGCAATTACAGGCCAACTTAACATTGTCAAATAGAGCATTAAAGCTGAAAAATCCCCTAAGCTAATTTTGTCAGCCAACACCAACTCACTTCCAAATAATATAAGAATGAATATGGAAATGCTTGTAAAAAATGTTACTAAGGGTTGATATCCTGCCCATATTTTGATTAAATTCATATTGTGGAATTCATAGTCTTTACTTTTTTTATAAAACTTATGGACTTGATTATTTTCATCGTTTAATGCCTTTATTGCTTTAATTGAATAGATTATTTTCCTTACCTCTTCCGTTAATTCGGAAAAAGACTTCTGGACACCCAAGAAAAGTTTTTCAATCTTTTCACCATATCCTAATATTAAAAAGGATACTAATACAAAAGGAATTCCTGCATAAAGTGTAAATTCGACTGATATAGAAAGCATAGATAATAAAATAAAAAGAAGTAATAAAATTCCATCATAAGCTACAACTATCCCAAATCCACAAGCCATCTTTATTTGCTCTATATCATTAACACCCCTCGCCATCAAATCTCCTGCTTTATTATTGTTAAAAAAGTTCATAGGTAAACTTTGAAGTTTGAAAAAATAATTATCTCTAAGTTCTTTTTCTATTTTCCTTGATGTACCCAATAAAAAAAATCTCCAAACAAATCTAAAAATTGCCATTAATAGACCACAAATAACCAAATATAGTCCAGACTTATTTATAAAAGCTTCAGAATAATTATTTTCTTCACTTAAATGCGTAATAACGCTACCAATAATTCTAGGCACCAAAAGCTGAAAGGCATCTACAGCTGTTAGCCCTAATAATCCAAAAATTATTTGTTTTTTATGACTCTTAAATAAAGATACAATTGATTTGCTTTTCATAATATTTTAAAGAAAAAACTATATCATAGATTATAAAGGAAAAATTTGTTAAAGTTCTCTAGAGTTAATAATATGAATTTAGGAATAGCATTACCAATTTTAGCTAATATTGATGTAAAGGATCAATTAAAAATTGCTATCAAAGCTGAAGAGTTGGGTTTTAAATCTGTATGGGCGAGTGATCATATAGTAATTCCTCAAGAATGGAAAGGAAGATTTTCGGATATTTTTCCAGACCCTTTTATAATACTTACTGCTATATCTCAGAATACCTCAAAAATAAAAATCGGTACGAGTGCTATAATTTTACCTTATAGAAATCCTCTCATTATTGCTAAAATGTGTTCGACCTTAGATCAATTCTGCAATGGAAGGCTCATATGTACTGTGGCCCCAGGCTGGATGCAGGAAGAATTTGATGTTTTAAATGTCCCTTTCGAAGGCAGAATAAGTAAGACTATTGAATACATTCAAATATTAAAGTCATTGTGGAATACCGATCCAAGCGATTTTGATGGAGAATATTTCTCTTATAATAATGTTTCTTTTCAACCAAAACCTATACAAAAAGAATTGCCTGTATTGATGGGGGGGAATCACGAGAAAGCAATAGAGCGTTCCATTGATTTTGCAGATGGCTGGCAACCTATTTGGTTTAGTTCTGATGAGCTAGAAATAAAATTAAAATATTTATATCAATATGCAGAAAAGAAATCAAAGAACCTTAAAGACTTCAATGTATCATTAAGAAATAGAATTAGAATTACTTCTAAAAATTCAAAAGATAGTGATAATCCCCCTACAGCTTTAATTGGTGAAGAAAATGAAGTTTTTGATAAAATATTGTCCTATAAAAGACTTGGAATCTCAGAGATAGTTTTGGATTTTATAACACCAGATAAGGATGAAATACTAGAGACAATGTCAACACTAAGTAAAAAAGTTATGCCAGAGCTTTAATTAACTTTTTAATCGACTAAGTAAACCCGACCAATAACGAGCCCAGTAAGTACCCTCTTCTAACCCTTTTAGTTCTTTTTCAGCATATTCAATTGCTTCATTAGTTCCGTTTGTGAAAAGTTTTAGTTGTTGAGATGCAGACTCTAATTCTTCATCGCTTATTTGAATATGATCTAGAGCAGTTTGAACAAGCTTACCAATTTCTAAAAGTGATTGTTCTAAATTATCTTTATTCTTTTCTATTGTTTCGGAAAGCTCAACTGATTCTTTGCCCAAAACTTCTTTAGCCTTTGCAATCCTAGATAGATATTCATCGACAGACTTCACAGTTCGAAGAGTATTATCAAGTTCTTTGACTAATGTAGTTAATTGCCTCGAATCTGACATGTTTTCTCCAATTTCTTTCTGTTTAGATAATTCTGACATAACTTATAACTCCTAAATTTTATTTCTATAAATTATTATACCTGGCTTGTTTTTTATATATTCTAAAAAATTAACATCTACCACCTTATTAACCCCCGAAACACTTGAAGCATGTCTAAATAAATATGTACCAGCTTTTTTAATAAAAATTCCAACATGAGAAACATCTAGGCCATCAATTGGTGAATAAATCCCCACATAATCTCCTGATTCTAATAAGTTGATATTTTGATTATTGATAAATTTTGGTTCTAGATAAACAATTGAAACTTTTCTAATATCTATGCCATTTAAAAATAATTTACCATCACTTTTTAAATTAAGATTTTTAGATACTTTAATTGACTTACCAAGAAATATTTCATCTGTTATATCATCAATGTTTTTTATATTTTTGGCCCAATCATAAAAAAAATGATTTCTATTTTTAAAACTTACGATTCCATCTTTATATCTAACTTCCTTAAGTTGATTTATAAAATCATAATAATTTTCCGCATTAATTAACGAGTGTACATAATCTAGATATGTGAAACAATCCATTTCCTTTAAGTTAAGAATTAAAACTTCTTTATTTTTTAAATCTCCAGATAAAGTATTAGATTTATATGGTCGGCCCAAAAAAGCAGAGGAATAGTATTCGTATCTTTTTGATATACTATTAGGTCTCGAGAGAATGAGTTTATCTACTTCTGTCTTGTAATATTGACTCTTTAATTCATCAGAATAAAAAGTCTCAGAGAATGAATAGAATGGCGATGATAATATTAAAAAAATAATTAGAATAAATGAGTTAAATTTTCTTTCTTTTTTGTATTTCATAAACGGCCTTTTGTATAGACTGATGGTTAATTTTATTAGTCTCGCTAAATTGAAACGCTAAATTAAAAAGAGTGTCGATATCGGCTCCATTAAAATCTAACAATAATGTCTTTAATTGCTTATCAGTTACTTCAACATTGAGCGCTTTAGACTCTTTTTTTAAATGAAAAATCCTTAATATATCGTCAATATGTGGATTAATAGTTTCTAAAAGTAGATCAAATCTTCCAGATCTTAAGAGAGATTTATCTATATATTCAATCTTGTTGGTCGCAGCAAGCACAATCACATTATTTAAATCTTTAAAACCATCCATTTCTAATAGTAGTTGGCTTACTATTCTATGTGTATTTGATTTTTCTGATTCAATTCCAGCTCGACAGATTGAGTCTATTTCATCTATAAATAATATTGAGGGTGATACTTGACGTGCTTTATTAAAGAAATCTTTAATTTTTTCTTCTGATTCACCTAGATACTTAGAAACCAGCTCTGGACCTTTTATTGAAATAAAATTCATTCCGCTAATGTTAGCAAGTGCTTTGGCAAGCATGGTCTTTCCACTTCCAGGTGGACCATAAAGCATAATACCTTTAGGCATTTTTTCCCTAAATTCATTATTTTTTATTGGGTTAATAACAACTTTCGTAAGTATCTCCTTTATTTCTTCTAAACCGCCAATATCATCCCACCTAACCTTAGGAGTTTCAACAAATATCTCTCTAATTGCAGAAGGCTCTATACCATTAACTGCTTCTACAAAATTTGCATTTGAAATTGTAATAGTATCTAGGAGGTTGTAATCTACCGATTCCTTACTGGTTAACTTTTGAACCGAAATTAAAGCAGCATCTTTACAAAGCATCTCAAGATCTGCACCAACAAAACCAGAAGTAATATTAGCTATTTCATCTAAATCAACATCGCTATCAAGAGGCATACCTCTCGTATGAATGTCTAATATTTCTTTTCTAGCAGGGAAATTTGGAGGATTTAGAACAATTTCCTTATCAAATCTTCCAGGTCTTCTTAAAGCAGGATCAATAGAATTAGGCATATTAGTGGCAGCCAAGACAATGACTTTACCTCTATCTTTTAATCCATCCATTAATGCAAGTAGCTGACCTACTATTCTTTTCTCTACTTCTCCATGAACCCTATCCCTTTTTGGAGCAACAGCATCAATTTCATCGATGAATAATATAGAAGGCTGCTTATCAGAAGCGTTTTGAAAGATTTCTCTTAATAAAGCTTCACTTTCTCCATAAAATTTTCTAACTATCTCGGGGCCATTTACTAAAATAAAATTAACTCCACATTCTTGAGCTATTGCTCTTGCAAGCAACGTTTTACCAGTACCTGGAGGTCCTACCAATAGTAAACCTTTAGGTGGATCAATCCCAAGTCTTGAAAAAATTTCTGGATGCATTAAAGGTAATTCCACCAAATCTTTTATTTTCTTTAATTGTTCCTGCAGGCCACCAATATCACTGTACGTTGTAATTTTTTTTTCTTGCTCACTAACGCTTAACCTCTTAATATCAATTTTGGTTTTTTTATCTATGACAGAAGCAGATGAGGGATTAGTTGAAATTACTTTAAATTCCTCAGACTTATTTCCAGGTAATTTCAAGAGAAGCCTGTCACCAGCAGTCACAACTATACTATTTAATTGAGTTAGTAAAATTTTAGTGTCATTCAAAAATAATAGTGACTTAGAGTTTATAGGGCTCAATACAATCTTTTTAGTTGTTAGAAAATCTGCTTTTTTAATAATTACTTTTTCTTTTATTGAGGATTTTATATTTTGTCTTGTAATCCCATCAATCCTAATTGAGTTATCTTTTCCAGAATCTTTATCAATTATTGGCATAACTCTAATAGCCGACTTTCTTTGGCCACATATTTCAACGACATCATAAGGCTCTAGGCCTAGCTCTTGCATTTTCTTTTCTGTAATTCTTGCAATGCCTTTACCAGCGTCTCTAACACCAATATCCTCTATTACTAAATTAATGCTCATATTTCAATAGATTACCAATGGGTTATAATACTTCAAGCAACTTGTGGTAAATTATTTGGAAAAATGAAAATAAATACTATTTCTTTAAAAAATTTTAGAAATTATAATCAATGTGAGGTTCCACTAAATTCTAGAATAAATTTATTTTTAGGCGCAAACGGACAAGGAAAAACTAGCCTCTTAGAAGCTATTTGGTTTTCTATAAATGGAAAGTCATATAGAACTCCAAACGCAAAAAATATTATAAGTTTTTCAAAAAAAAGTGCTGAATTAAGAATAAGAACTAGTTATAGAAATTCGATAAATGAGATTAAAATATTAATTGAAGAAAATAAGAAAAAAATTTTAGTCAATGACAAGAAAATTAAAAATCGTGCTGAGTTAAAAAAAATCCTATCAACCGTACTTATAGATAAAGAATTTAAACATAGCTTAGAGGACTCTTTTAGACCTAGAAGAATATCCCTAGATTCAATTATTTCTAATATCAGTCCTAATTTTAGTAAAAAATTAAAACTTTATTCAAGAGAACTAAAAAGAAAAAATGAAGTTTTAGCAAATAAAGGTAGTGGTGAGGTTTTAAAATTCATCAATGATAGAATTGTTAATTTAGCTCATGATACATCGTCTGAAAGGAAGCTTTGGCTTGCTAGAATAAATACTATTGCGGACAAAGTATTAAAAAAACTCATACCTGCTAGTTCTCTAAAATGCGATATTGAAAGTGAGTGCTTAGTTCTTGATAAGCTTAAAGAAATATTAGATTCAAATTTAGAAAAAGAGAGTATTATCGGAAAATCTATTATTGGCTCTCATAAAGATAAAATATCATTTACTTTAAATAACTATGATGTTTTTGAATTTGGCTCTGAAGGTGAAAAAAAGAGTGTTTCAATGGCCTTAAAGATTTCCGAGATATTACTCTTAAAAAAAATTAATGATGAATTTCCAATAATACTCGTTGATGAAATTGGAAGTGAGTTTGACAAAGAAAGGTTCAATTTTTTTTATAATTTTATTGCTAGCTTAGATACTCAAAGCTTTATTACGGCAAATAACAAAAGCATACTTGATATAAATAAGAAGCTAGACTTTACTGTTTTTTCTATTATTAATGGAGATTGTAAGAAAATAAGTTAGATTTAATCTATGTTGTCCAAATTGAAAAGTGATTTAAAAAATTTTATTTTAACAAAAAATAAAGTTGCATCAAATGTTGTTAGATCTATTCTTTCAACTATAACAAACGATGGACTTAAAGATTCAGCTACTGAAGACGACATAGTTAGTATTGTTAAAAAAGAGATTAAAAAAAGAAAAGAGGCTATCAAGCTTTATGAAGGTAATAATAGAGAAGATTTATCAAAAATTGAACAAGCAGAACTTTTTATTCTTCAATCTTATATTCCAGAACAAATGACAGAAGAAGAGTTAAAAGTGGAGATGATAAAAATTAAAGATGAGCTATTAAAAGTAAATAAACTAAATATTGGTGAACTTATTAAGGCAACTATCAAAAAATTTTCGTCAAGTGCAGATAACTCTATGATTAGTAAAATAGCAAAAGACTTAGTCAACTTATAGGTGGATATTATGGACTGGAATTTAAAAGATTTATATTCGAGCATTGAGTCAAAGGAAATCAAATATGATTTCGTTAAATTAGAAAAAAGATCTTTGAAATTTAATAAAAAATACAGAAATAAAATCTCTGAGAACTCCTCAGCAAAGACAGTTCTAGAATCAATTGTAGAGCTTGAAAAAATATATGAGGGTTTAGGAAAAATATCATCTTATTCTTCCTTGCTTTTTGCTGCTGACACTAATAATGAAAAATACTCAAAGTTTTATCAAGATTCCTCGGAAAAAATTTCTAATATAAGAAAAAATCTTATATTTTACTTTCTATCTTGGAATAAAATATCAGAGAGAAAAGCTAAAAAAATATATTCAAACCCAATTTTAGTAAAATATTCTCATCTCCTAAAATCCGAAAGGAAATATAAAAAGTATATGCTTAGCGAGCCAGAAGAAAAAATATTAGATAAAAAATCAATTACTTCTTCCAGGGCTTTTAATAGGCTCTTTGATCAAACATTAAATAATCTTAAATTTGATATAAAATTAAAAGGAAAAAAACATACTCTTACTGAGACTGAGGTCTTAGCCCTATTGTATGACAAAGAAAGGAAAGTTAGAACAGAAGCTGCAAAATCTTTAACGGAAGGTTTAAAATCTGAAAGGAAACTCTTAACTTTTATATTCAATCAAATCCTTACTGATTCAAAAATAACTAATGAAATTAGAGGACATACATCCCCGATGGACTCCAGGAATCTTTCTAATGAAATTAGCCAAAAAACGGTAGACGCGTTAATACAAACCTGTAATAAATATAATAAGTTTCCAATTAGATATTACAAATTAAAGAGTAAAATGTTAAAGATAAAAAAATTCATGGACTATGATAGATATACTCCATTGGGTCAGTCTTCCAAAAAGTTTACCTTCAACCAAGCAAAAAATATTGTTTTAGACTCCTTTAATGAATTCTCACCTCAAATGGGAAAAGTAGCTAAATTATTTTTTGATAATAATTGGATTGACTACAAATTAAGAAAAGGAAAAAGAGGTGGAGCTTTTAGTCACTCATGTGTCCCTTCTGTTCATCCTTATATATTGATGAATTTTACAGGTAAAATTAGAGATGTAATGACTTTAGCACATGAGCTTGGTCATGGAATCCATCAATACCTATCGAGAAAAAATGGGTATTTTCAACAAAACACCCCTCTTACTACCGCTGAAACTGCAAGTGTTTTTGCCGAAATGCTAGTTTTTACAAAACTAATTGAAAATGAATCAAATAATAAAGAAAAGCTTCACCTGATTTGTTCTAAATTAGAAGATATTTTTGCAACTGTTTTTCGTCAAATTGTCATGACCAACTTTGAACTCGATGTTCATAATAAAGCTAAAAAAACTGGTGAGCTTTCATCTAGCGATTTAGATGCCTCCTGGGTTAAGGCTAATTCTAAAATGTTTGGAGATTCTATTAAGATTTCTGAATATTACAAATGCTGGTGGATGTATATTCCACACTTTATTCATTCTCCTTTCTATTGCTATTCATACTCATTTGGGGAATTGCTTGTTCATGGTTTATTTGCTAAATATAATGAAAATAAAAAAGGGTTTGTTACAAAATATATAGATCTTCTTTCTTCAGGGAGCACATCCTCTCCCGAATCTCTTATCAAAAAAACAGGTTTAGATATCACTAAGAATGACTTCTGGGAAAAAAGTATGTATCTTATGAGCGGCCTTTTAAAAGAAGCTGAGAGTATTTACTATAAAAAGCAATGAATCTATAAATATGATTAAAATATCAAACGGAACTAAAAAAGGATTCAAATTAAAAGTACCAAATAATGATTTAGTAAGACCTAAAACAAGCAAAATAAGGAAAATGATTTTTGACATTTTACAATCCGTAGAAGGAATGGAAATATTGGATATTTTTGCTGGAAGCGGCTCATTAGGTATTGAGGCATTAAGTATGGGAGCATCTTTTGTAACTTTTATGGATAGGAGTACTGCTTCAATTAATTGCATAAAGGATAATTTGTCTAAATGTGAGTTTACTGATAAATCTCATGTTATTAATAAAGATTTTTCTTCTGGAACAAGAATGTTGATTAAAAATAAAAAAAAGTATGATTTAATTTTTATAGATCCGCCCTATTCATACTTTGATGACAAAACACTTAATGGTATTATTAGAACTGCATTGAAATTATCTCCTCCTGGTGGAATTATTATTTGTGAGCATCCTAAGGAGGAAAATATTGTTTTGAATGTAGAGAATAAAGTAAAGAAATATAAGGATAAATTTATAACTTTTTGTTGGCAAAATTAAAAATGAAAAAATCCGTTATATATCCTGGAAGTTTTGACCCCCTAACAAATGGTCACGTTAATATTATAGAAAGAGCCTCAAAATGCTTTGATGAAGTAATCATTGGTGTTGCTAAAAATTCTTCCAAAAACTCAATACTCACATCTGATGAAAGAGTAAAATTATTAAAAAAAGTCTTCAAAAATAAGAAAAAAATTAAGGTTGACCAGTTTGATGGTTTATTGGCTCATTATGTAGATAAAATGAAAATTTATACTATCCTAAGAGGAATGCGAACTGTTCAAGACTTTGAATATGAGCTTCAAATGGCTACCTCCAATAATAAGCTTAATAATAAAATTGAGACTATATTCATGGTGGCGGATGGGAATTTTTCTCATATAAGCTCATCCCTAATAAAAGATATAGTTCGTTTAAATGGTGATGCAAGTAATTTTATACCTAAGATTGTAGAAGCTGAATTAAGAAGAAAATTATTGAGAAAGAGGTAGATATGAAACTTTCAAAACTAGCAAAAAATCTAAAGCCTTCCGCTACTCTTGCCATTACTGCGAAAGCTAAAGATTTAAAATCTAAGGGGATAGATATTATAGGATTTGGTGCTGGTGAGCCTGACTTCGACACACCGAATAATATAAAATCTGCGGCTAAAGATTCGATTGATTCTGGTTTCACTAAATATACTGCGGCAAGTGGAATAATAGAGTTAAAAGAAGCAATCCGTGAAAGAATATCTATCGACTATGGTCTAAGTTATGAAAATAAAGAGATTCTTGTTGGATCTGGTGCAAAACATGTTTTATATAATCTTTTTAACGTATTGATTGATAAGGGAGATGAGGTTTTAATCCCTGCACCATATTGGGTTTCATATCCTGAACAAGTTAAAATTTCTGGTGGAGTACCAATCATAATCCAAACTATACAAAAAGATGGTTTTAAAATAACAAAAAATCAAATTGCGAGTAGATGTAATGAAAATACAAAAATACTGGTATTAAACTATCCCTCAAATCCAACTGGTTCGACATATAACTATGATGAGTTGTGTCAGATTGCTGAAATTTGTAAAGAAAAAAATCTAATTGTGATATCTGATGAGATTTATGACAAAATTATATATTCAAATGAAAAACATATCTCCTTTCCTCAATTAAGTGAAGATGCGAAAAATCGAACTATCCTAGTAAATGGTGTATCAAAAACTTACTCAATGACAGGATGGAGAATTGGATATGCAGCTGGGAACTCAGAAGTCATATCTGCTATGAATAATTTATCAGGACAATCTACATCAAATCCAACTTCCATATCTCAAAAAGCTGCAATTGAGGCATTCTCAGGTAATCAAAGTAAGGTGGAGGAAATGTTAGGTGAGTTTGAAATTCGAAAGGAATATATATCCTCTTTTCTTAATGAAATAGAGGGTATAGAATGTTTTGTTCCTAAAGGTGCTTTTTATGTTTTCCCTGATATTTCATATTATTTTGGAAAAAGCTTTAAAGGAAAGGAAATTAGAAACTCTATTGAATTTACAGATTTTTTACTAGATCATGCAAAAGTTGCTGTTGTCCCAGGAATTGAATTTGGTTCAGATAAACATATTAGAATTTCTTATGCAACATCAATGAATGATATTAAAGAAGGTACTAAGCGAATAAAAGAAAGTCTTCAGGACTTACTTTAGCAAAAATTAATAATTAATTTATAAAATTTTACCCAAATAATGGAGCCGAAGGGGATCGAACCCTCGACCTCTTGAATGCCATCCAAGCGCTCTCCCAACTGAGCTACGGCCCCTTGAAGTTTAATATATAGATATAATTTGTTAGAATATATTCAAGTTACTGTTAATTCAATTTGGTATTATGAAAAAAATTAATATTGGGATAATTGGTTTAGGCACTATTGGAACTGGTGTGTATAAAATTTTAAAAGAAAGAAGGGGTGAAATTAAGAAAAGATATAATATCGAAATAAATATTAATAAATGCTGTGATATTTCCACAGCCATTAAAAAACAATTAAAAATACCCTCTGATGTTTTCACTAAGGACTTCTATGAAGTTACTAATTCAAGTGACATTGATTTAGTAATTGAATTAATTGGTGGGACCAAAGTTGCTTACGAAATTTCAAAAGAGACCTTAAAAAATAAGAAACATCTTGTCACTGCTAATAAAGCTTTATTGGCCTATCATGGCAAAGAATTAAAAAAATTAAGTATTAAGAATAATGTGAATATATGTTACGAAGCAAGCGTTGGTGGGGGGATTCCTATTATTAGCTCAATTAAAGATTCTATTTTAGTGAATAAAATAAATTCTTTTTGGGGAATTTTAAATGGTACATGTAATTACATATTAACGCTTATGTCAAAGGGTATAGATTTTAAAAAAGCTCTTCATATGGCACAAAAAGAGGGTTTTGCAGAGGCGGACCCAACACTAGATATTAACGGAAAAGATACAGCTCATAAGGTTTCTGTATTATGTCAAACCTGTTTTGATTTGAACTTAGATATTGACCAAATATATACACAAGGTATTGAGAATATTTCTTCTTATGACATTGACGTAGCTAATAATCTTGGATATGAAATCAAATTACTAGGTATAAGTAGAATTATAAATAAAAAATTAGACTCTAGAGTTCATCCGACTTTAATATCTAAGAAAAATCCTTTATCAAATGTAAAAAATGAGTTTAATGCAGTGCTTATAAACTCAAATAATCTGGGACCATATATGGGTTACGGCTATGGTGCAGGAATGCTGCCTACCGCTACCGCTATAGTCTCTGATATAATTCGAGCTTCAAATTTAAATTTAGATAATAACTTTAGTAAAGATGGAGTCAAAATAGAGCTTAAAAAGTTTGAAGATATTAAATCTAAATTTTATTTAAGAATTATGATAAAAGATGCACCTGGGAATCTCGGTAAAGTAACTAGCATACTAGGCAAATTTAGAATAAATATTGATAAGGTAATTCAAAACAAAAAAGCACTCAAGTCAAGAACTATACCTGTAATAATACTTACAAAAAGTCTTGAGCTTAAAACACTAAATAAGGCACTAAAAGACATCACGAAAAAGAAGTTGATTCAAAAAGAGTCTCTAATTATCCCGGTGGAGGACCTAGTATAAATATTGAACACTAATTATGAACCTATTATTTTAGATAATATTCGTCAAGGAATTTTGCTTCTAGATGATAAATTAAAATTTTTATTTATTAACCAAGAAGCAGAAGAAATTTTAGGCAAATCTTCTAGGGCACTCAAAAAAAATAATGCTCTTAAAGATATTGACAAAGAGATAGTTAAGCTAATAAAGGGAGTCAAAAAAAACCATAAAACTAAGTTTGTAAGCGAGATTATAACTAGAAATTCTTTAGGTAAAGAAAATATTACCTCCATATATTTAAAGCCAATTTTTGATTATAAATTAAAAACACCTGTTTTAAATTTTATTTTAGTTCAATTTACAAATCTTGAAGGTATGAGTTTTTTAAATAAAAAAACTAAATTTGAAGATGAAGAAAAACTAATGAGCCAATTATTCTATGGATTGGCTCATGAAATTAAAAATCCACTAGCTGGAATTAAAGGGGCAGCGCAAATTGCAAAGAGTATCGAAAATGATAATAAAACTTCCCATGAATGCTTAGATATAATAGAGAAAGAAACAACTAGGCTTCACAATCTAGTTGATACTTTTAAACATCTACAGCCACATTCTGAAAATAACTATAAAGTAATAAAAATTAATAAAGTAATTGATGAAGCTATCACTGTTTTATCTAAAACTGATACAAAAAAGTATATTAAAGTTTTTTTTAATTATGAAGATGATTCTTCAAAGGTTTTATGTGACGAAGGTCTTCTTAGGATAATAATTCAAAATATAATTCAAAATTCATATGATTCTATTAAGAATGAGGGTGAAATAAGCATTACAATAAGGAGTAAAAAAGATTTCAAGCTAAGCAATAAGGACTTAATACAGATAGAAATTAAAGATACTGGCAAAGGAATTAGCAAAAAAAATCTTAAGATGATTTTTCAACCTTTCTATACAACTAAGAAAAATGGACAAGGTATCGGGTTATTCCTAAGTCAAAAGATAGCAAATAAGTTTGGAGGCTTTATAGAAGCTGAGTCTACATTGAAGAAAGGCTCTAAATTTATAATATATTTGCCCGATAATTAAAGTTTTTATTAGGTATAATTTTAGCAAATGAGCTCAATATTAATAGTTGATGACGAACAAAGTATTAGAAAAGTTCTAAAAATCTTTCTTGATAAGCAAGGGTATAAAATTTCTACAGCTACAAAACTTGCTGAAACCTACTCTCTTTTAAAAGAAAAAAAATTCAGCTTAATACTATTAGATATAAATCTCCCAGATGGTAATTCTCTGGAATATATAAAAAAAATAAAGGAGTTAAACAATAACTCTTCAATAATAGTTATGACAGCGCAAGATACAATGAATAATGCAATTCAAGCTATAAAAAATGGCGCCTATGACTATATAACAAAACCTTTTGATTTAAATGATAATTTCTTACTAACAATAGAAAAAGCAGTAAAGAATTCAATTAAGGATTCTAAAATAGAAAAATTAGAAACTGATATTAAAAAGTACGACATGGATTCTTTTAATATAATCGGCAAGTCCAACCAAATGAAGAAAGTCTTTAAAGATATAGGTAGGATAGCTGAAAGTAGCCATACTGTATTAATTCTTGGAGAGTCTGGCTCAGGTAAAGAATTAGTTTCGAAAGCGATCCATTTGAGCGGACCCAATTCAAAGAAACCATATGTTCAAGTTAATATTACTGCGATTCCAACAGAGCTAATTGAAAGTGAGCTTTTTGGTTATGAAAAAGGTGCTTTCACTGGCGCTAGTAATAAAAAGATTGGTAGATTTGAAGAAGCCAATGGAGGGACAATCCTTTTAGATGAGATTGGCGATATGTCCTACGACTTACAAAGTAAGCTTTTAAGGGTTTTAGAAGAAAAAAAATTTTACAGACTTGGGTCACAAAAGCCCATAAAGTTTGAAGTTAGAATAGTTGCATCGACAAACAAAGATCTAGAAAATGAAGTAAAGAAGAAAAACTTTAGGGAAGACTTGTACTTTAGACTTAACTCTATATCAATAGAGCTACCAACATTAAGAGAAAGGAAATCTGATATACCTCTCTTAATAGATTTCTTTTTATCAAAATATACTGGTCAAGATGGAATAGTAAAAACACCGACTGAAGAATTTATTAAAATACTTATAGATTACGACTGGCCTGGAAATGTCCGAGAACTAGAAAATTCTATAAAAAAAGTTGTTCTAATGGATCCTGATATTAACTTGGATAAGCAATCTATTGATGACTATCTTCCAAAAATATCAAAAAAGATTAAAAAACAAGAAAATAAGGTAAATTACAAAAAATTTATAGAAAATATTTTTACATCAAATCAATTACCAAATGAAGGGTTGCACAAAATGATAATAGATAAAATGGAAAAAACTTTAATAGAATCAATATTAATTAAAAATAAAGGTGATATGGGGTTATCATGCAGCCAGCTTGGATTAACTAAGAAAATGTTATTAAGTAAAATCACAAAATTAGATATTGATAAAAAGATTACACAGAACTAGCAATCTTCTTTAAAGCCTTCTTCGCACATTTATTTTCTGCTTCTTTCTTACTTTTACCTTTTGATGTTCCGTAACTAACCTTTGCAATATATACTGCCACATGAAATCTTCTTTCGTGGGCTGGACCTTCTTGTTTCTCTACAACATACTTAGGTAAAATGCCTAACCTTTTTTGGGATTCAACTTGAAGTATAGATTTGTAGTCTTCATCGATAAAATTCGAGAAGTCTTGATCTAATAAGAATCTTTTAAGAAAAGACTCTGCAGATTTAATACCAGAATCTTTAAATATGGCTCCAACTAATGCCTCAAAAAGCCCTGCCAAATTCGATTCTCTTTTCTTTCCACCAGACTTTTTTTCTCCTTTGCCTAACAATAAATACTTTTCTAACCGATTTTTTTTAACAATCTTATAAAATGACTTCGTACTAACAATTTGATTTTTAATTTTTGAGAGTTTACCTTCATTGTAATCAGGGAAAATTAAGAATAAATGCTTCGTTACAACAAAACTAATAATAGAATCCCCTAAAAACTCCAGTCTTTCGTTATCCTTTTTTGAGGATTCGTTAGCATAAGAACTATGTGTAAGTGCTTCTACCAGATAGTCATTATTCTTAAAAAAATAGCCGATTTTATCTTCAATATTCAAATATTTATGCTCCTAAATAATTGTATAACATTTTGATTCAAACTATAGTAATATGCTTTTTTATTGCTTGTAAATCAAATCAAGATAATGTAAATTTACTTATTGGTGCTTTTTCACCCTTAAGGAATATTAAAATGCCAAACCCCTTTGAATTATTAAGAACGGAGATGGATGAACTTGTAGTTGGCCACTCAGATGTTAAAACAGCCCTTCTATTAGGCATTATCAGTAGAGAGCATATATACATTCAAGGGCCTCCTGGAACGGCCAAAACAATGTTATCAGAAATAGTATCTAAGTCTGCAGAACTTAATTTCTTCTTTTATCAAATGCACAGAGATACAAGGCTTTCAGAGTTAGTTGGTGACTTAGTTATCTCAAGAGAAGATACAAAGAACGGGGAAATTATAAGGCAAAATATTATAAAAGGTGGAATATTAACCTCTGAAATATGCTTACTTGATGATATCTCTAGAGCTCCAGGAGAATCTCTAAATGTATTGTTAAGAATTCTCAATGAGAGAAAATATGGTGACGAAGAAATACCACTTCTTACTGCAATTGCTACTAGTAACCCAACAGCTGATGAGTATTACAATGAACCTTTAGATCCTGCTAATCTCGACAGGTTTGTCATACAAATAAATTCTAATGGTCTTTCTTATAGTAAGGAATGGGATGATGTTAAAAAAATAGTAAGTCTTTATTCTGCAAAGAATGATTCTAATGGACATATTGAGAAGATAGGCAAGGATGTTCTTGATGAAAGCTATGAAAAGCTAGAAAATGTAATTGTTTCGTCCGAGGTTCAAGAAGGGTTGGTTAGTTTTATTTCCTGGCTAATTGATGACCAGAGACTAAATGAATCTAATTCAGTAATATCCGATAGAACTTTTCTAGTTAAATCTATCAAAATTATTAAAGCTAATGCTGTTCTAGATGGAAGGTCAGAAGCTAACCTAGAAGATTTGAAGGCTTTAAAGTATATTCTTGCTTTTAGGGTTCCTGAGGAAGTGTTAAAGATGGCTGAAGAAAAGCTTGAATCTCTTCAAGCCCAAAAAAAAAAGACCAAGAAATAGAGAATAACCAAAAAAGAGAAGGCAATGACTTTGAGAAAGATTCACCTAATAAACAAGCAGGTGATTCCGCTGAAAAAGAATCCGAATTGTCCGAAGATGAACTGAAGGACGCATTAAATTCATTTACAGAAGCTTTAGAAGAACTACAGGATAACCTTTCAACTGATGATGGTTCGAAGCCACTTGACGCTGATGATAAAGTCCCAACTAATCCATCAAATAGAAATCAAGATGATGGAGATGGTTCAACAGATCAAACACCTCTTTCAGAGAAGGTATATGCAAGTAAATCCAAAAATTCCGGGGATACTGACCTTTCTAAAGTAGGTACTATGGATAATTCAGAGGTTGCTCAAAATGTTCAGATTGTCATGAAAGTTCTGGATGGCAACATTCAAAGGAGTATTGCAAAACGTGGGACTTATCCTGGAGGATTACCTAGAAGATACAAACGAATGAACTCTTTTTATGAAATTGAAGATGTTGATCCAATGGATGCAACGATTTGGACTAAAAATCTTTCACCCCAATTACCTCGAGTACATCAAAGGGAAAAAGAAACAATGGGTGGTGAAATTGCTATTCTTAGAGATATAAGTACCTCTATGATGGGTGTATACAGTGAATGGTCGTCTTCTGTGGTAAAAGCTGTTGTTGAACTTGCAAGAACAAAAAGGATGCGTGTTGGCTACATAGAATTTAACCATAAATCCTTTAAAACAATAGTAGAAGAAAAATTCTTTACTAAAGAGTATGAAACAATTCTTGAATCATCAATGAAAACTGAATGCTCAGGTAACACAAATTATGAAGAAGCACTTAAAGATGCAATATCTGACTTTAAAGGTAGAGGGCTTAGGAATAAGCATATATTATTTATAACTGATGGAATCCCTACTTCTGGTGATACAGAAGTAAGAAGAGAGCGAGAAAGAGCTAAGAAGCTAGGTATATGTATTCATTCCATATTTATAGGGTCAAAAAACTTTCCAATTATTTTGAACAACATATCTAAGGAAACATATGGGTCTCAATTTGTTGCTTATAGAGCTCAGAATGGAAATATAAGAATTGAAAGAAAAGAATCAAGCATAGCTTTTCATAGGCCATCAAGCGAAAGACAAACTGAAGACTTATTGAACTTTATCTAGTCTACATTAAGACCATATTATCTCTGTTGATAATCTCATCAGAATATTTATAACCTAGAATCCTTTCAATCTCTGAAGACTTCATACCTTTAATTAAATTTATTTCGTCAGAGTTATACGAAATTAATCCTCTAGCTATTGGAGAATTATCGCTTTCTCTAACACAAACAACTTGCTGGCCCTTTTTAAATGAACCCTCAATTTTTAAAACCCCTGACGGCAGTAAGCTTTTTCTCTTATTGACAATTGCATCAGCTGCTCCAGAATCTAAAAAAAGCTTACCAGAGGATCGTGGACCCATACCGATCCATTTTTTTCTACTTTTAAGCTTTATAGAACTTGGAATTATAGCGGTTCCTATATTTTTCATATTAAATATATCTCTTAAAACATTTTTATTTTTCCCATTTGCTATTATTGTCGGTATTCCAAATTTAGATACATCGAGTGCGGCATTTATCTTTGAGCTCATACCACCAAAAGAGATCTCAGACTGTGTATCATTTATAAACTCTCTATCAAAACTTTTTTCATCCAAATTACTTATCAAAGTTGCTTTTGTATTTGTTTTGGGATTATTATCATATAGTCCATCTGTATCTGTTAATAAGACTAACAAATCTGCATCCATCATAGCTGCAACTTTTGAGGCTAGTATATCGTTATCACCAAACATAATTTCATCAACTGAAACAGTATCATTTTCATTTATTATTGGAAGAATCTTCATCTTTAGCAGCTCCAATATCATAGCTCTTGTATTTAAGAATCTTTTTCTATCATCGAATATATCATTTGTTAACAAAAGTTGAGAAACATTAGTGCCTTTTCTTGAAAAAGCTTTTATATAATAGCTCATTAACTTTACTTGCCCCAGAGAAGAAACTGCTTGTTTTCTTAAAATATTTAATCTCTTTAAGTTGAAATCAAAATATTCGTTACCAGCTAGAATAGCACCGGAGGAAACTACTAAACATTCAATCCCAGACTTTCTTAACAGATGAATGTCATCTGCTAAAAATTTTATTCTATCGTAGCTTATCTTATCTTCTCTGGCTAATGCCTTTGATCCTATCTTAATAATTACACGACTTATTTTATTTATAATTTTATCTCTATTCATAATAATCTTTTAACTCTTGACATAAAAAATATAGAAGTATAATTAAAGAATGTCCATAGCGCGGGAATAGCTCAGTTGGCTAGAGCATCTGCTTGCCAAGCAGAAGGTCGCGGGTTCGAGTCCCGTTTCCCGCTTTTCTTCTAATTGAAATATCAAGAAAAGCTCACAAAATTTTCTGTATTCTCTACTCTAGTTATCCATTCTAAAATACTTGGGAACCTATCTAGACTTATATTGCCTTCGCTGCAAAGCTTAATATAAGGATAATATGCGATATCAACTATAGAATAGTTTTCAACAAAGAAAGATTTGTTGACCAGATGATTCTCTAATATTTTCAATGAATTAATTCCTTGCTTCTGTAATAGAGCAAGTTCCTCTAAATCTTGTGATTCTTTTGGAAAAAACTTTAAAATAGCCCTTGCTTTAGCCAAAAAAGGGTCAACGGAAGTTTTATTAAAAAACATCCATTTATAAGCTTCAGCTCTTCCTTTCAAATCATATGGTAGTAGAATAGGTGAATACTTTTCACACAAATAGAACAAAATAGCGTTTGATTCCCAAAGTATTTCTCCATCATCTTCGATAGCAGGAATTTTTGCAGCTGGATTAATTCTTATGAACTCATCGGATTTATTTTTACCTTTAAAAACATCAACAACTTCTGTATCAAATTCAATTTGTGCTTGAGCCAAAAAAAGCCTAATTTTATAACAATTTCCCGAAAGTGGATGATCATAAAGTTTAATCATATCTAAAGCTCCTCATAAATTCTTCGTAAAATTCTTCTCCAAACATCCTTTTTATCGCAGAGTCACTTATCAATTTATAAGAGACTAATCCTTTTGTCTTTAATTCAGATTCACAATAAATTCCAACTTCAATTTCAGAATTATTATTTTCATTAAAAGTCTCTCTTCCCTCAACCTTTAAATCCGTGTCGGTCTCAATTTTCGACATATACTGAACTTCTAGTTTTTGTGTAAATCCAATCTGCTTTCTAGAGTTAAACATTGCCCAGAAACCAATCTCATCGATAATTGAAGCCTGAATTCCTCCATGTATGATTGACGGGAAACCAGAATAAAGATTTGATAAGTTAAAAATTGAATAAGCAGTGTCATCATTAAATTTTATATCCAATTTTAGGCCAATAGGGTTAGAACTAGAACAAACGAAACAATTATAATTATCAAATGTATTAAATACTTTTTTTAGTCTCTTAAAAATATCATTCATTTTCTTTTTCTGTAATCTTTGCTACGGCAACAACTTTAATATCTTCACCAACCTTCATTAGCCTGACACCCTGAGTGGCTCTACCAATTATAGATATATCAGAGGTTTTTAATCGGGTTGCTTTTCCAGCTGATGATAGAAGGACTATATCATCTTCATTCCCAGTTTGAAAAGCATTAACAATTAGACCAGTTTTTTCAGTAATTTTAAGTGTAGTAACACCTTTTCCGCCTCTTGACGTTAACCTATATTTTGATACCTCTGTTCTTTTACCAAAGCCATTTTCTGTAACTGTCAAAATCTTAACATTATCCTCTTTTATTACCTCAGAACTAACAACACTATCTCCTACCCTTAAAGTAATACCCTTGACGCCCATACTATTTCTTCCAACTGATCTCACTTTCTCTTCCATAAACCTTACAGCTTGACCCATTTTAGTGGAAATTAATATTTCATCATCTCCCGAACTAGTTTGTACAGATATAAGCTCATCTTGTCCTTTTAAATTTATTGCAATAATTCCATTTGTTCTTGGACGAGAATAATCTTCTAACTTTGATTTTTTTATTATTCCGTCCTTTGTGGTCATAATCAGAAACTTATCTTCATCGAAATCTCTAAATGAGACATGAGCTTTAACTGTCTCGTCATTTGATAGGTTAAGAACATTTGAAAGACCCCTACCCCTGGCGATTAAGCTTGCCTCTGGAAGCTCGTAAACTTTTCTCCAGAAACATTTACCCTTATTAGTAAAGAACACAACATAATCATGAGTAGAGGCTACAAAAACAGTTTGAGCAAAGTCATCATTTTTACTTGTTGCGCCTTTTTTACCTACACCACCCCTACGCTGGCTCCTATATAAACTTAATGGAGTCCTTTTTATAAATCCTTCGTGTGTCAAGGTTACAACCATATCCTCCTCAGATATTAAATCTTCAACGCTGACACTGCCTAAATCCCTATCATCAATCTTACTTTTCCTAAGATCACCATATTGATCGCTTATTTCATCTAACTCAGTAATCATTATCTTATTAATCTCATTGTCATTAGATAGAATAGCCTCTATTTCCTTGATTCTTTTAATTAAAGAGCCTCTTTCATCTAAGATTTTAGATTGCTCCATACCTGTCAATCTTTGCAGCCTTAAGTCGAGAATAGCTAAAGCTTGAATTTCTGTAACTTCTAATTTCTTTATTAAAGATAATTTTGCATCTTGGGGTTCTTTAGATTGTCTAATAATTTTAATTGTTTTATCTAAGTTATCTAAGGCAATTTTAAATCCATCCAAAATATGCAATCTATCTTTAGATTTATTTAATTCAAAGAGTAATCTTTTCGTTATAATTTCAAACCTATGATTTATAAAACATTTATTAATGTCCTTAATGCCTAGCAACCTAGGTTTACCATCATCAATGGCAAGTAAAATAATCCCGAAGGATGTACTGAGAGGTGTAAGAGAAAAAATGTTATTTAATATTACATTTGAATCTTCGCCTCTTTTAGGGTCGATTACTATTCTTATTCCATCTCTATTAGACTCATCTCTAATATCAGATATCCCCTTTATTTTTTCTTCTCTTACTAAACTAGCAATTTTTTCAATTAGTTTACTTTTATTTACCTGATAGGGAATTTCAGTGATTACAATCTTATTTGTTTCTGTTTCAACATTTGCCACACCACGTAACTTAATTATTCCCTTACCGTTGGAATAAGCTTCCTTAATAACATCCTTTGAACCATGAATAATTCCACCAGTTGGAAAATCAGGTCCGGGCATAATTTTAATTATTTGATCAACAGAAATATCAGGATTTTTAATTTGGGCAATAATCGCCGATATTAATTCTTTACAATTATGAGGTGGTATATTAGTTGACATTCCAACAGCAATACCGGAGGCACCATTTAAAAGAAGATTGGGAATTTTAGAAGGAAGAATTTTAGGTTCCTTGGATGATCCATCATAGTTTTCAACAAAATCAACTGTATCCTTATCCAAGTCATCAAGTATCTGGGAAGAGAGCTTTGTCAGCTTAACCTCAGTGTATCTCATTGCAGCTGCAGGATCGCCGTCGATTGAGCCAAAATTTCCCTGACCGTCTACTAGGGGATATCTAAGTGAAAAATCTTGTGCCATCCTTACAAGTGCTTCATACAAAGCTGAGTCGCCATGAGGGTGAAACTTACCCATGACATCCCCGACAACTCTTGCTGATTTTTTATAAGACTTGTTAAAATCCAAGCTTAAATCTTTCATTCCATATAAGAGTCTTCTATGGACTGGCTTTAATCCATCTCTGACATCTGGCAAGGCACGGCCGATTATAACACTCAATGAATAACTTAAATATGAATCTTTTAGCTCGTCAAAAATTTCAGTAGGCTTGATATTATTATCTTGTGAAATAGTAAAACTCCCAGTTAACGGATGCTTTAATTATACATTCTAATAGCAAAAAATGAAGCCTAAATATCGACTATTCCGTCATTTTTTAAAAGGTTTTTTACAATATTACTTGGATTAGAGTTTCTATACAAAATCTTATATATTGATTCAATTATTGGGGAATGAATCTTGTATTTTTTAGTTAATTCATATATTGCTTTTGATGTATAAAAACCTTCTGCAACAGTTTTACTTGATGATAATATAGTCTTTATTTTTTTACCTTTACCAACATTAAAACCCAATGATCTATTTCTGCTTTGCTCTCCATAAGCCGTAAGCATTAAGTCTCCTATTCCTGAAAGTCCCATGAAAGTATCATTTTTTGCACCTAAAAACTTAGATAATATTTTTATTTCATTTAAACCTCTGGTAATAAAAGCTGCCTTAGTGCTTTCACTAGACTTAATTCCATCTAAAATCCCTGCACCAATTGCTATAACATTTTTCAAAGAACCTCCAAGCTCTACGCCAACAATATCTTTACTCGTATAAGTCTTAAAATTTTGATTTTCAAATATCTTCATTGCAACTGGTAGAAGTAAAGGATTAGATGCTGCCAGAGTTACAGAGGTTGGCAACCCATTTGCTACATCATATGCAAAACTAGGACCAGATATGGTGACATATCTCTTACTAACTCTAGGCAATGTATCTTTGAAGATAGAAAAAATTGGCTTCATGCTGGACTGTTCAATACCTTTTGACGTATTTATTAAGATTGAATCTTTACTAATCATATATTTCATTGCAGAAAGAGATTCTCTGATGAATTGAGTTGGAATCGAAAAAATTAAAAAATCAGATTTAAAGAGTGCTTTATCTAAAGATAGTGTAGGATTAATCAAACTAGGTAGCTTTATTCCTGGCAAATAAACTCTATTTTCTCTAAACTTAGTAATTGAATCTACTACTTCTTTTTCTTTAGCCCACAAATGAACCACATATCCATTTCTAGAGATATTTTTAGCGATAGCTGTTCCCCAACTGCCAGCGCCAAAAATTGTTACTACTTTCTTTAATTTCATTGTAAAATATATTATATTTCTTTTTGAGGATTTTAATATGTTAAGAATAGATTATATTGGCTCAGCTTTTGTTTGTCTAATAATTTTTACTTTATTCGGCCTTGCAATTTCAAACGTATCTCATGCAGATTTAGGTTTTTATCTAAAAGTAGTTGGTGGGATTGTATTGACTGGTATGCTTGTAGGACTTCTAACTAAATTCCTGAAAAATAGTTAATTTATTATTTTTGAGGGACATTCTTATTAATCCATTCAATCATTTCTGTAGTTGTAGTTCCAGGTCCAAAAATCTCTTTAACACCTATTTTTTTTAATCCGCTAATATCTTCGTCAGGTATTATGCCACCCCCGAAAACAACCAACTCTTCAAGACCCTTATCTTTTAAGGTCTTTATAATTTCAGGAAATAAGAAATTGTGTGCTCCTGAAAGTAAACTGACACCTATTGCATCAACATCCTCTTGTAAAGCAGCCTCAACTATCTCCTCTGGTGTTTGATGGAGTCCGGTATAAATTACTTCGAAGCCTGCATCTCTAAGGGCTCTAGTAATAATTTTTGCACCTCTATCATGTCCATCCAACCCAGCCTTTGCAATTAATATCCTAATCTTTGATTGACTCATAAGTGGCTCCTTAAAATATCATAACTTACTTATTGTAGGTAATCCAAAGTTAGTTGCTTATCATAAACATTCTTACTTTGAATTCTTAATGTAAATTCAAAATTAACAACTTCTCCTTTAATAATTTCTAAACCATTCTTTCCAACTAGAGGTACAGTAATTGCTTCTATAATCTTTCCATCCTGGTTCCTTGCAACATATCTAATTAATACATTCGATATTTTCTTATCTGAATTATTTATAACTCTTCCAGTATAATTTAATTTTCCGTCTTTATTTACAACTTCTAAAACAGGTCCAAGAAAATTAATCGTAGATGTATTTTTTAGCGTGTCACATGAAACAGAAAATATCAATATGATTGAAAATAATATAAACCTAATAAAATTCATTTTTTATCATCAATATTTAATATGTTACTAGAACTCTTTTTTGGAATATCAGATACCTTATGATCTTCAATAACGTCGCCTAATAATTTATGCATAATTTTGATAGACCCTAAGGAACTTTCTTTTAGATATCCAGTTTCTACGTCCAGTGATTTCTTTTTTCTCATCCATAAATAAAATAAGAATGCTTGATTATTCAATATCAAAAAAAGCAGCATATAAAAAATCCCATTATTATATAGAACCTCAGTAAGAATGGGGATATTACTTGTTTCTATTCTAACAACTCCATATGGTTTGTCAGATGATTCTATATAAAAAGGTTTAATTGCAACATATTTATTATTAAAAAAGAACCTATTTGACTGATTAAATGGGGAATTATCATCTTTTATAAGATTTATATCCGTTCCAGCATTAACAACACCTCTTAATATATCAGAACGGAAGTAAACAGTTAAAAGCTCTGGTGGATTTACATTAAAAGCACTAGTAAGCTTTTCAACTCCAATACGATTATCTAAGAAGCTAAAAAAGTCATTAGAGGAGAATTTCCCATTATTTTCTTCAAAATAGTAGGAAGCTTGTTCGGCTATCACTGAGGCTAGAGCTTTAGATTGAACTTTACTTACCTCTCTCCTTTGATTAAAACTAAAAACAAATAGAGTAAAAATGAAAGAAAATATTAATAGTTGTAATAAAGCGATTACAATAAATCTTTTTAAAAAAAACATCACGCAGTTTTAGAAAGCTTTTCGATGGAAGAAAGTACCTTCTCATCAGAAATTCTCTTATCTGATTTCAATAACATATATATCATACCGATAAAATCCTTTCTTACCTCATCGGATAAATTTCGAAATAAATCTAACAGTAATTTTTCAGAATAAGTTATTGGTTCATCTAAATTATTTACAATATTTTCTTTATTGAGGAATCTTAGCAATTTTTGTTCTTTAGCCTTGTTCCAAACTAAATCAGAATCTATTTTTAAAGTTTTAGCAATAGTTGTACATTTAGACTTATCAGGTGCATCAACTTTTGCAGTTTCTAATTGATGAACATACACAGTGGAAACATTCAAAGATAAAGCCAATTGCTCTTGAGTAACCTTTTTGCTCTTACGAGTTTCTTTTAGAAATGAACCAAATACATTAACAATACTCATAAAAATAATAATACAATTTTGTATAAATATTACAAATAGAGATAAGCTATGCCCCGAGGCGGAATCGAACCACCGACACGAGGATTTTCAGTCCTCTGCTCTAC
>CENX01213767.1_pt1 | contig 92573 bp, 77 predicted proteins | sample 361321 | NCBI WGS metagenome assembly CENX01 (sample SAMEA2619678, study PRJEB7988) | marine metagenome | isolation source: saline water (ENVO:00002010), including | reverse complement strand
AGCGAAAATAAGACTGAGTATACTAGATCATTAACTATTGTTCGTGGTATAGCAATGGGATATGAAGAGGGATTAAAAATGGTTATTGAAGGAGAAAACATCGACCAGAATTCCGAAATAATTAATTCTAAAGTAAACGAGTATAGTATCCTCGCATATGTACCAAAGAATGTGACCTTAGCACAATTATGTGATCTCATTTGGAAATATTTAGATGATCACCCAGAAAATAGAAAAAGGCCAATGTCAGAGATTTACGTTGACGCAATGATTAATATTTTCCTGCCCTAGTCTTTTTATTTGAAATTTAAATTAAATTCAAAAAAACTATAGATATGCGGTTGCGTATATTGTTTAAAAATAAAAGTTCATTTTAAATATTATAATTTGGTATGAAAAATTTCTTGTTACTGGAGCGAGCAATTAAATTAGCTGTGAAAGCTCATAAAGGACAGGTGGATAGATTTGGTCAACCGTATATTTTACATCCACTTAGAATGATGTTAATGGTTGAGGGAAATTTAGAGAAAATAGTAGCCTTGCTTCACGATACAGTCGAAAAAACTGCTACAACTTATGATGATCTAAGAAATAAAGGTTTTAGTGGGGATGTTATTGAGGCAGTTAACTCTTTAACCAGAAGAAAAGAGGAGGGCTATGATAAATATATTTCAAGGGTCTCAAAAAATAAAATTGCAGTTGCCGTTAAAATATCTGATTTAAACGATCATCTCAAAGAATCAAAAAAGAGGGGTATGACTAAAAAAAATAAGGACAGAATTAAGAAATATGAAAAAGCTAAACAAAAGCTATTGAAAGAATAAAAAAAAACCCCAGATTATTCTGGGGCTTTTTTTTATCTATATGATATTTTATTTTAACAGCGTAACATTTTTAGAAAACGAAATTCCGGCGGATGTTAGTCTGTAGATATAAGTTCCAGAAGGAACTTGCATTCCCTGATGATTTTTCCCATTCCAAGCAATCTCATGAGATCCTAGATGGTGCCAATCATTAACGAGAGTATTGATTAATTCGCCCTTGAGGTTATATATCTCAAGTTTAACATTTCCAATGCTACCAACTTCGTACTTGATTGTAGTAGATGGGTTAAATGGATTTGGATAGGCTTGGTGGAGTTTGTATCCTTTTGCTACAATAGAGGCATTTGACTCTTCTTCAATAGAAACAGTGACAGGATTAGAGTTAGTCCAAACCTGAATTACGTTTGTACTGTAATCTGCTAAGTACAGAGTCATCCCATCCGATGACCTTCCCATACCTCTGGGGTTGCAGGTGACGCCAGTTGCTGCTAGCGCAGATGCATCATCCGTTGCTGCAACGCTCTGTCCAGTACCGATTGTATCAATGATAGCTCCAGTGGTTGGATCTATACCAATCCATCTTCCTGCAAGAGGGTGGCTAGACCAACTAGGATCTGTCTCTCCTGCCCAAAGGACGCCATGGTTCCAACCGGCAGTTTCAGCCCAGAGATGCTTAGTTTCCATAGAATCAGTTCCATCGGAAGCCGATACAGTGTTACCCAAACTATCTAGGACTGCACCCATTACATTTCCAAGTGTATCAACCCTTGTATAAGCAGTACCAAGGAGGTTTGCTTCTAATACAGTAACACCAATACCGTTCCAGGTTGATCCTAAATAGATGTGACCTGCATCAGGACTCACTAGTGTAATTCTATTGTAGTTGACACCAGCGTCTGCTACTGTAGTTTGTGTTACAAAATCAGGAGTAATCTTAACAACTGGTTTATCGGCACCACCAACCCAGCTTAAATAGATATTACCATTCTCATCAACTGATGGTCCCGTTAACGAACTTAAACTACCAGCATCATCATATGGCACCGCTACACGATGAACCATTTCACCGGTCTCGGAATTAAACCTATAAAGTTCATTTGTGACGTAGAGTATGTGTCCCTCATGATCCAGACTCATTCCTTTTCCACTAAATGTGAGGGTATCATGATTTCCAGCTGCTGCAGTTCCAACAAATCGAATGGGGGAGTAGGATGTGTGCTCACCAGTTGGTGTGAAAACATGAATGGGGCGAGTGTGAACATATCCAGCTGAATCTGATCCATCTGCAGCTGAGAAAGTATGTGGAATACTATCTTGAGCAGTTGCACCGTTCATCGCTACCCAAATGTTTCCATCGGGGGCAACAACCACTCCATGAATTCCATGACCGTCATCTCTTGGTAGTCCATAATCCTTGAAAACTGAACTTAGTTGCCAGCTATCAGCAAAGACCAAGGCGGATGTTACAGTTAATAATACTTTTAACATTATACGCATTTATTATTCTCCTAGTTTATTTTGTATGTTATTTGTAGGATCAAAACTAGTATTTTTTAGAACTAATTCAAATTCTAATCTGATGCAAAATTATTAAATATTATTCAGAATTTTACTTTGTAACTAAATATTGATCGAGGTTAGTACTGGCGTCCAAAATAAGGAGCGCCTCCTAAGTTTAATTCAAGTCTGTACACTGCTCTTGGTTTGCCACGATAATTTAAGTACAGGTAATTACTTGATCCCCAGGACATTTTAGCAATAGGCGGGAGAATAATTTTTGGGTACAACTTTTTAAAGGTACCATCAGTGGTATAGGTTGCTATTCCAATGTTTCCATCAGAGGCAATATACATCATCCCATTTTCGTCAAAGCTGATACTAGTAATAGATGAATTTCCGTTACTAAGTTTTTTCCAATCTAGTACAACTTCTTTGGTATCTAGACTTCCATCCTCTGATAGAATTTTATTTTTCCAGATTCCGATTTCAGGCACGTTAATATCTTCCCCTGAATAAATACCAGCCACATAAACATAACTATCATAAACTCTCACTGAATAAATACTAATTCCATCATAATCAGCGACTATTGTTGATGAGAGGTCTTGCTTAATTCTATATAGACTTTGGCCACTTCCTCCTGCGTATAAATTTCCATGCTGGTCAAAGTCCAGATCAGATGCTATGCCTGGGAGTATACTAAATTGGGGCGTACCGGTATTTAGATCATGCCTAACAATATATGGATTAACTCCATCAACATAATAAATTTTCTGATCAGTACCAATTTTCATGCTCAGAGGGGTGGGCAAAATAGCATCCACAAGTGATTTGTTTCTGATACCTTCAGGTGGTAAAACTTGATCGATGGCTCCTTCTGGAAATACTGAACGCCCAACATACAAAATTTCATTTTTATCTAATTCTAGTCCCCAAACACTTTCGTCTAGAGCATCGAAATCACCATACTTTATCATACGAGGGTAGAGAATATAATTTTTACTATATTCTGCAAAATTAAATGCTCCCTGTACAGAAACTTTGATTGATACGCTATCGGAGACTATGTTTGGAGAGATTACAACGATTGAAGTTTCACTTGTAGTTAAAACTTCAGCTAATACTTTATTAAAGTAAACAAATATTGAATCTTTACTTTTATGAAAGTTTAATCCCTCGATAGTGACCTCATCTGAACCTGAGAAGGCACTATCAGCAGGGAAAATATTATTTATTTTCGGTGTTGGTTTACCTAAATCATTCACATCCCATACATCATTTGGATAATTGGAGTCATTACATGAAAGCAACAAAAATGTTAGAACAACGGGTGTTAAAAAAATATGAAAAAAATTCATTTCACAAGCCCGATACTAATTCTGGATACCGTATCAAAAATGCCAAATGGAGTTAAAGCATAATTTATGACTACAGGACCTATTTTAGCACCCAAACCATAGGTCAAACTGCGCTCATCATAATTATGGAGATAACCAATTCGGAGCATAGCGAATCCTGAATATGAATATTCAAGACCAATATTTAGTCTCTCTGAAAAAGATCTAGGATGGAGAGCATCAACCGCTAACAGCAATGACTGGCTCTTGTTTGATGGAATCAGAAAGCTGAGGAGATTAATTGAACCACCTATACTAAAGGTCAGAGGAAGCTGAAATCCATCATAAGCAAATCTGGCTTCATTACTAAAGTTTCTAATCGACATGCCAAAAGTAAATTCATGCCAATCAGTCGTGTAAATTGTTCCAAAATCCATCGCTGTGGCATTGGAAACATTTTTATCCACCACATTTGATGAGTCAGTCACAGGAATTACATTTTCACCTAAATATTGCGCAGCTGTTTTTAGATGTCCGCCAATTGAAAAATTTCTAGATAAAGCTCTTCCATATCCGACACCAATGGCCAGAGCAGATGGATTAAATTCTTTTGTGTCAATAAAACCTTGTTGGTTATCCCACACCATCGTCCCTTGGATCTTTCCATAATCGACATTTAAAACACTAAATCCGAATACACCATATCGCGCGTTTTTTGGGCTTAAAGAAATACTAAAGCTATTGTGACTAATTCCAGCAATAAATTTGTTTGAGCTAAAGTCGAAATCGAGTAAAGTGTTCTGTCTAGATAGCCCAGCTGGATTAAAATGCAGGGAGATAGAGTTACCATGAATAGTTGTCATGGCGTCTGCCATACCACCAGCTCTTGCATTTGATGATACACTTAAAAACTGGTACCCAGTTTGAGCGAGTTTCCTATTTTCTGAACCAATGGCCTCACTATAGAGCAATGTGATAACCAAGAGATAAATCATTCTAATAGTTCCCCCCAGAGTATGATAGGAACACCATTTTGAGAGATTTGGCACTCATATTTTCCAATCTTGCTAAATAAATACCTGATAAATTTTTGTATTCCAGTCGCAATCGAGATTCTGTACAACCGGAAATGTTTCTAAGGTTAACGGTACTGTTATGTGGTGTTACAAGATCCGTACCATTTTTTAAGAGACTAAATTCGCTTGATGAATTTAGGCTGATAATATTCGATTCATCCTCTTCGAGAGCATGTATTATAAAATAGCATATTGAATCAATCGGAATTTCCCAATTATTAGAATCGCTCTGTGTTATGAAGTAAGAGCTATCTAAGACTAAAGTATCGAACAAGGCGCTCTCAGATATTTCGCTTCTGTTTTCCATTACTGAAACTGTTAAGGAAGCTAGGTCATTCATAATAGTGCAGCTTTTAAGGTCAATGGGAAGAGGCAAAGTCTCATCATCTTCGTATTCTTCAAAGAAAATACCGCAACTTTGAAATTGTATACACAAAATAAACAGAAAAAATAATATTTTGTTAGGTGTCTTCATGAATTACCTAATTATTGTAAACTTTCTTACAGCGCTGCCACTGGGCATCTCAAAATGGGCAATATAAAGACCACTTACAATAATTTGTCTGGATGAGGTGATCGAGTTCCATACTTCATCACCACTTCCATCGTTGTGCTCGATCGTTTCTATTAGATCACCACGCTCAGTAAATATCCGGATAGTACAGACTGGAGGGATATTTAAGAACATCAATCTATCTTTTGCACTAACACCATATTGAAGATCTCTGCTAGATATGTGGAATGGGTTAGGAACCACTCTTATGTCTTTAAAATTCTCACCAGGGGGACGTTTTAGTGATGCAGGTTTATTTGTAATTGTAAAAAACTTACTGCTATTTAAAACTTTGTTATCATTTGTACCATTATCAAAGGACTCCAAAAAATAGAAATAATCAAAGCCCCGCTCCGCAGTCACATCTTCAAATTGATTTATTCCTGATTCGATGGTCCATTTTGTTGCTATGGAATTATCAATCGGATTGAGAAGATTTTGATTTATATCATAATAGAAGAGAGTAGTGTCTGGTTTGAATTTTAATCGATACAGATTATAACCCGAGAATGAGGGCTCAGACTCGGATTCATTTGACCAATCAATCATTATTTTATCACCGCCTGATGTGATATTAAAAAGCGAAGGAGGCTGAGGCGGATTAGGGAGGGAGGCTCCCATTTCCATTAAGTCAAAGGTTTCTTTTGCTTTCTTAAAAACGTCCACAATGGAATCGGCTCCCGTAAAAACCCAAGAATTTTTGTAGTAGTTGTGCGAATTGGATGTGCGATGATAATTTGTCAACATGTGTTCAAGAAGTTCTGAATTAGCGGGCAGTTCGTCAGTATAGACTTGATTTTTCCAATTTTGACCAACCATATAACACATTCCCCTGCTTAAACCTGACACTGCCTCAGCTAATACAATTCGTACGCTGTCACCTGGTTTTAGGTCATATGGACCAAAACCTATACCCTGTGAGGTACCTCCAGGGTTGGAGCCTGTCCTGGGATCATTAAACTGGTTTGCGTTTCCGGTTCCAACAATTTCTGCTTGGGATTGTTCTGGGTGACCTACAGTCATATAATTTAGATATTCGTTTGTAGATTTAGTCTCATTATATTGGAGATTACCAGAGGTAGTGGGATCATCCGAGGTTATGAACCAAGTAGTTTTGGGCTGGTATATATCGTCATTTTTATCAGTTGAGCTTTTATCAGCATGCAAAGTCACAACACCTGCAAACTGTGCGGCACCGAGGTGTCCATCTCCGCGAGCATATGGACCACCAATATTTTCTTGTGGATCAGCTGCAGAATGATATCCATGCCATGAAAATAAAGCCCGCATAATGCTACCATCATTGTGGAATTGGTCATTTGCAGATGGATTATCAGGGTGCTCCCCAATTACATCATTCATAGTGTTATGTCCCCAAGCAGCACTCTGAGGCAACCAGTTTCCATCATAAATCATACCTTCCCTGCTTATGGCATATCTGTATTGTAAATATATCTGGAAGCCCTCAACCGTCTGCTCATATTGTGTTTCACAACTTTTATCAAAGCAACCATTGTTGATAAAAGTGTATTCTTGGATGTGATAGTTTTGGTGGTCCGGATGAGTAAAGGCATAGATTTTTCGTTTCATTTTGATGCCCAGTGATGTTTGTACAACATTTAATATTTTGCGGTCAGAGATAAGGTTTTTATCCACTACGTCTACATTATCCGTATATTGTAAATTGGTGGATGGGTCACCGTCTACTAGAACATTGGGATGATCATACTTACCAAACATTTTAAGTTCTAAAGGCATGGTTTCGTTTTCAATATCGAGATGTCTTGGCCCTGCATGTACTACCTTATATTGATAATCTTTATCAACGATCGGATCATAAAAATTTTTGGCACCTAGCCAAAGTCCTTTTGCAGCCTGATTATCCTGGATTCTGTAAAAGGCTGGCCAACGTAGACCATCCTGCTGATCAGATAATTGGCCAGTTCTTCCTACTTCAATCTCGCACCCTGCAGCTGAATACCAATTTTGTAAATCGCCAATTGCCATCCACTTAACCGCTTGAGGGTAAGCCCCTCTAACAGAAAAAAGGATAATTAGTATCAAATTCTTAAAAATCATAACTGATATTAAAACCGAAAAATATATCCCTGGGGTTTAAAAATACATAATAGGATTGGTTAGGCATGTCAATGTATTGTTTATTCTTTAGAACACTTTCGTAGTATGACTTATCTACATTTTCCCAACCAGAAGACGCAGTCCACTGATAAAAATCACCTGTTCTATTATCGTAATAAATTGGTCTTTCATTAGGATTTGTCAAAAAGTTAATATCTGATATCCATTCCATGGGAACAAAATCAGTACCGCTCTTTCTGAAGTCACCAGGTTTGTCATCTCCTGGAAAATAGTTATATCCTAACTCTTTCGCGATTTTTTCAGGCAAATGAAGGGATTGCATGTAGTAGTTGTAGTCAAAACCATCTTCAAAACCAAAGCCTGAGAACAATTTTGAATTTAAAGCGTTATAGATGTCTGCGTAAAATTTTACCCTGATTCTACCAGCTGAAAATATTTTTGAAAATTTTAAATCAATATTGTAATTGTTAACATATTGAACGTTGTATTCAATTCCAGGAATATTATTAGGATTGTAGGTAAACCAAGAACCAGCAGACCACCTACTAACAATATTCATATGCCAACTTCCAAAAGGGCTATGTCCTTTTATGCTTGGCCCAAAATCCGTGGGCGTGTGAAAGTCTATGACAGATTTTATAGTAGGTATTGGCCTTGGTTTAGATTGTTTCTCATTATTTAACTCATAGTTTCTCTGATCGCCAGGATTTTCATAATACCTTCTTAACCCAAAATATCCAGCAGTGTTTACTCGATATTCATAATTCAAAAAACCTGTCACCCATTTTCCTTTCATTTTCGACAACTCTATCTCAAAACCGCGGATATCTTCGTAGCTATTTGACGTTAATCTTGAATAATTAACTTTACTGTTTGCACTAATATATCGCGTGTAATTTTGTTGGTCACTTATGTCTTTGTAATAGGCGGCCAGATGCACCAGGTATGATTCAAAAAAAGATTGATCGAAGCCAACTTCATATGAAATTGTTTTTGCCATTGGCAATGAAGGATCCCCAATAGTTAATATTTCTTGGCTTGAACCTCGCTGAACCCTGTACAAATCTTGGGATATGGGCATTTGTTGGTAGTGACCATAATTAAAGTACAGCTTTGAGGATTCCGTTATTGGGTGAGATATGGAGAGTCGTGGGCTTAGTTCAATTTGGGAGCTTAGTTTCTTTTTCTCAATAGTGCCTTCAGTTTCATCAGTGTAGTTGGAAGAATAAAAATCATCATCATAATCATTGAGGTCATACCACTCTTCATTTGGATTAATAATATCTAGATTAGCACCAATCGTAGCAACAAAGCCATCATATTCCATTTTATTCTGCCCGTACATAGAAAGCCGCATGGGCTTTATTTTGGATTTTGACCAATAGTTTCCGCTAGGTAAAAATTCATTTTGAGAACCGAATTTTAAGTCCAGATCTGTGACAACAATTTCAGTACCTGTTTTTATTTGATTATTCTTATTCATTTGTTTGACATAATCTGCCTTTAAAGAGTAGGATTTTACCTTACTAAAGTCTCTTGAAGTGCTAATAGCACCACCAAATGCTAAACGGCCCTCAATACTAAAAACGGGACCACCAAAGAAACCTATCGGGGCCTCATTTGCATAAAAACTATTCTCGCCAGAACCAAAGATTGGAAAGAGTGTGGTAGTGTCTCTCAAGGAACCATGGTTAGTGTTATAATCCTTTGAATCAATTTTTAGTAGCAATTCAAAAAATGAGTTATCATTCGGTTGCCTCGTATATTTTAGTGCATGCGTTCCATTGTTAACCTTTGTTGGAGACCAATATTCATTAGTAAAAATACGCCAGGGCATTGTAAAACCAGCATTATTGACTTGACTTGCAAGATCACCAACATCATTCATTATTGCAGTCTCACCGCCTCTAGATAGTGTTGTACCCTCCAACCGTCCTCTAAGATAGGTGTAATTAAGTTTTGAATTATTTTTCGTATCGCTGGTGATTTTTATAAGAAAAGATCTTTTCTTGATTCCAGGTCTACTAACTTCATAGAGATACATATCCTCCTCTTGCAGAGCTGATGCGAAAAATCTGAGATCTCCTAATTTAGATGATATAAAAGGAACTGGACCACCAAATCCTATGTCAAAATTAACGTCAGGACTTTTGATTGCTCCATTTAATCGGTGTTCCCAAGTGAATAATTTCTGCGCACCAGCTGGAGTCAGATCATTACGAGGGTTATCATCTGCCATGGTTTGCTGAGAAATTTTGTTCCAACCATCGAAAGAGGGATATTGTCTCTGAGTATATTCATCCCAGGATCCGTTGTTTGTTCCTGTCCATGCGACTTCATCATCCAAAAATGGTTTAAACCAAAAAGACTTTGGATCGTATGGTGATAATCCAAAATGTTTTTGGGTCGCCGGTGATCTCCTAAAACTTATAGAGCCAGAGTAGCTGTTTTTCGATCCTTCTTTAGTTACAACATTTATGACCCCAGACCTTGCGTTTCTGTATTCTGCACCAAAGCCACCAGTCTGAAGTGATATATCCTGCACAGCACTGAGGGGTATTCCTGTAGTTGGTTCGCTTGTTCTCTCATCATTAAGGACAAGGCCGTCAACCATAAATTGAGTTTCATTAAAGTTGCCACCTCTAACGGAAAATCCTGACACACCTGCAGACAATCCTATTACTTCCGATACACTGGTAACTGGCATCTCCGAAATTTGTTCAGATGAGATTGATTTTTGGCTTGAGGCAACATCTGTTTTTACAAGTTTTTGTTCAGCCTGGACAACTATCATTTCCGCAGAAAGAGCCTCAACCGTCATCTTTGCATTAATTTGTGAGGTTAAATCTATTTCAACTCTGACATCTTTTATTACTTTCTGGGCATAACCGATCATATCAATTCGCAAATCGTAGTAACCGGGGGGGATATTTAAAATATGGTAGAATCCATCCACATCTGTGGCGGCTCCAAGGGTGGTACCTATTACAAGGACATTTGCTCCAATGAGCGGTTCTTCGGAGTTTCCATCTTGTATTTTTCCAGAAATTTTTCCTGTCACACCGCCATAAAGAATACTAAACGACAATATTAGAATAGATAATGGTTGTAAGATTTTCATAATTGTCTAATTGTCATCTAAAAAGTTTAGTTTCGATAATTTAGCCAGGGATCCTGCCTTCTCAAGAAAATTATGGACATTTAACTCTTTGAGGAAAACTAGACCATGAGTAGCTCTAATTCTGGGATTTTGGTTTTGATACCAATAGTCTCTTCCAAGAACCAGTTCCATGAGCTCATGCTGCTCAACCCAAACCTTCTGCGCTAAGTCACAGAATGGACCATCAAGTTCATGACTTGGAAAGGATGCTTCCTTTTGACTGAGGTAGGATGTCATAAAAGTTTCCCTCAATGAGGACATAGAATTTAATGACACTGGTATCATTAAATCAGCCTCAGATGCATCGTACCTATACCATACGTTGCGATATCCCCAGATTTTTAGATTACTGAGATCTTTCTCTTGACCCCAAATACGTACTGCTTCTGCTATGGATTGTAGCACCTTGTAATGCGTATCCGGACCACTGCCTTCAGGATCCATAGCCATTGAGATTATTGTAGGCTCAAGCTCTTTCAATAATTTCAGAATGGGCTCTACATCTCTACTGAATTCTGGCTGTTCATTAAAAACATCCCCTTTATAAAATCCTAATCTTAGATGGCTGATGTCTTTTACCTGGACACCGTAATGGGACCATACCAGTTCCTCCTCAAATTCCCGGAGCATTCCTTTAATTTGTTGCACCTGCTTATTGTTCTTTTGCCCTTGGTAGCATTTATCAAGATATGAAACAGTTGTTTCTAATCTTCTCGTAAGTTGAGTTTTAGATTTGATTTCATATACCTCCGTTAAAATTCTTACAAGGCGATGGCAGATCCCTCTTATTTGACCTTGATTATTATTTGCAGCTAATCTGTCCAAGTAGTGATAAATATCTTTATCCTTTTTTCTCTTGAATCCTTTTTCAAAAAAGTCCGGATAATCTATCATTTCAATTTTATTTTTTTCTAGGAGGTTTACTGTTTGAACTAAGAGATCATGCAAGTAATCATTAGTTACTGAGGTGAATCCAGAGGTTAAAACAGAGAAGTGGTGCGTGTTTTTTGGTGAACGGAAAAGATGTATCAAATGAGGTAAATAGCCTAACATGATATCATCATGATGCGGACCTGTATGTAAAAAAGTTTCTCCGGTAGGTATCGTTAAGCCCTTCTCAATTTTGGTGGTAAAAGAATTTAAGGTCTCTTGGATGACTTTAGCTCCTAGATTAGGTATTTTTGAGCAAAACTTATCATTTTTTAAATCATTTACATTGAGATGGTGACCATACTTATTAAGTTTTTGGCATAGTTTGGTAATTCCGTATTCAATTTTTCTTTTGTCCCAGATGTCATTTTTTAGCCCAAAATCAATTGTATCGCTAAGCAACGATGCTGCTCCTTTTGTCAAATAAAATCTGGCATTGTCTAATTTCTGCAAGACTGTTGCAGGGTATATAATATTTGACCTGTTCTCAAGTGAATTTTTGACAATATTCGCTTTCCCTTTTCCAGCAGCCATAATGATCACTGCTGCATTTGGATTGAATGTGATCGTTGATAATCCAATTGTTATCACTAATCGTTTCCTGGAGACTTCAATTCCGCCAAGATCAATAGCTGCAGCTGCTTGAGTTTCAAAGTTTGTGTTTGTAAGTCTGGTCGTAGAATTGTGGTCGGAGCCACGGACATTAAATGCTATATGGCCATCGGGTCCAATCCCGCCTAAGAAAAATCCAATACCCCCAAGTTCTCTAATTTTATTTTCATAATCGGAGCACCATTGGTCAACCATAAAAATAATTTCTTTTTGAGTTCGTTCTAATTGGTTCCTTGGGTCTCTATTTCTTAGATCAAGATCAACCTCATTGTTGTGGAAGACATCCGATAGCTTAGCATCGATCGACTTATTGATTTCGTCACAATCGATAAGCAGTGCATTTTTAGGATTAAGACCAAATCCATCGATATAAAATTTTTTCACATAGTAATAAAAGCTGTTTTTCTGGTTTGGATCGATTGGATAAAATTCATCAATTTGAACAAATTTTAGGTAATCAAAACGCGGTTTTTTTCTAACGTTTAGTCCATGCTTCTCAAGAATGTTTTTCACCTTTGGGCTATCCCAATTTTTGATTATGTAATTTGTCCATTTAATAAAATATTCAGGAGTTTTCCCCGTTGGCAAACTGACAACGCCTCTTGGATTTTCACAGACCCATTCAATGAATCTTAAAGACGTCAACAGACCGAGGTTTGGGTATGTATCAGTGATTATGCAAGGTGTGTAAGAATTTGAAATTTTTAAATCAACAGCACCATAAAATGACTTCTCAGCATTTGAAAATTGATTAGTTATCTTTGTTTTAGTTTCGTTGAACATGCGTGAAGTCTTTATTTTTAAACTACCGATTTGAATAACTTTTTCCTTTCAAAAAAACAGGCGGAAAGACCAAATCTGATCTGGTATATTTATAATTACGTATACCTTATAACAACTCTTAATAAGAGCACTCTGACATAATATTTAATCCATGAGGCCCGCACAAAATCAAAAGAACAATATTTTATTACAGTTGTAATTGGTCATAAAATTTAAAAGCTTTTTTGAAATAAAACTGAGTTAAGTTCGCTTTCTCAAATTAACTAATATGGTATACATGAGCCAAATCATTGTATTAAAATTTTTTATTTATTCCATTCTTTACATTACTTGTTCAGAAATTACACATGGAAAGTCCAATACAATTGAGTCCTTAGAGATAACCTCCCAAATATCAAAAGAGGGCGTAGTATCGATTAGCGAGACGCGAAAAATGACTTTTATCGGTCAATATAAGTTTACATACTTAAAAATCAGTAAAAATCTGTTTGAAGATATTTACGATATACGGGTTACTGTGGACGATAATGAATACACAATAGCTGATTCATCTTTGCCCAACACTTTTCAAATTCAAAACAGGAAAAATTCATTTATCATTAAATGGTATCACTATGCAAAAGACACATCAAAAATATTTACTGTCTCCTACAAACTGAGAGGTGCACTCAGGATTGGTCCTAATGATGTTCAGTTTCATTGGACTTACCTAGGAAAGGAATGGGATGTAAATACAAAGAAGCTAATAGTGAAACAACAATTTGAGGAGCAATTACCTAAAGACAATGTTTGGTTTATGGCCACAGGTCTAGATCAGAGTAAGTTAAAACTTGGTTACAAAAAAGGCACAATATTGTTAGAAACAGCTGAGGTTCCATTTAATAAAAGAATAAAAGTAAATACAATATTTCCCATTGGCTTTTTAACAAAACCAGTATTTAACGATCGGCATTTTTCACTTGAGAGAGAGCTTGAAAAAATAAAGAACAAGGAACTAGGGACTAAATTCGGACCACTAGTTGCAACACTTTTTATTGGGCTAGCTTTAATTGGACTTTTAACACAATTTTTCAGATTTGGAAAAGAATATAAAATTGAAAATACCTTTTCTGAACAAAAACTGAGTTTCCCTTCCAGCCATCATCCTGCCCTAGTTAGTTATTTTTTGACGTACCAGAAGTTGTCGGGGGCCGCGATATTGGCAACGCTTTTCAGATTAGCACGTAATGGTAATTTTTTAATCCAAGAAGAAGAGGTAATAAAAAAATCCTTTTTTAATAAAAAAGGAAAAAAAGAAAAAAAGGTTTTAGTTCAAATAAAAGATATCTCAGGTATCAAGGAGTTGGTGAAATGGGACCATCACCTTGCAAAAAAAATAATTTCAGAAATTAATTTTGGAAAAAAATACCTTGACGAAATTTTTGCGCAGATTGGATCAGATGGGTTCTTTATTAAAAATTGGAATAAAATTACAGATCAAGAGATAAAAAGAAATAATTGGATAGAGAAAACTCCAAAAAAATCAAGAAATCAATTCATAGTCACCTATCTTATCTTAGCTTTTATATCCATTCTCTTCATCGATTATAATACTGTTTTGTCGATTTTATCGAGCATTGCTTTTATCATTTTAGGTTTTTTAGGGGCATTCGGAATGACCAAGATGTCTTACGATTGTCGTTTGCTCAAAACCAGGTGGGAATTTTGGGGAGAAAAAGTAAAGTATACCAAGAATCTCATTAACGCTGATCTTGATAATAACTTATTGCTGCAATACTCTATCTTGGTGGGTCTAGACAATTACCAGACAAAGCAGATACTAAAATCTTTTGATCACGATAGCGGTCACTTTATTTGGTTTGATAATGGAAATATGGAAAGCTTTTCAAATATGATTGATACAAGTGTCGCAATTGGTGCGGGTTTCGGTGGTGACGGTGGTGCAGGCGACGGAGGCGGCGGTGGCGGAGGCGGCGGTGGCGGAGGATCTGGTTAACAGAGGCTGTAGAAACCAATATTCTTACGATTGATAAAGTTGAAAAAAATTATATCGTGGACTCAACAAGAATTTTAATAGCTTAATGCCTCAATATCAGTTTTTTTATCCTTGAAAACTAAAGACAGTAATTTAAAAATTTAAGCAATTGATTAAAATATTTAAATATTATAATATTATATGTTAATAAAACCTAAAAAAATAAATTAAAGGAACAATAATGCGAAAGAAAATAAAAACAATTTGTTTAATGTCTATAATTTTTTACGCAGGCTGTGAAGATAGCGAAAGTTCTGGTGGTTTGAACGAGGCATATGTTGGAAAGTGGACATTATCCTTTTCCGCAACCTATGAGGGTGAATCATGCTCCGGCAATCCTATGGGAGGGGGAGACGGAACTGTTTCAAATAGTACAACATCGATAACTCTGAACGCTGATGGTTCTTACTTAAACTCTGATGCTATGATCTGTGTTGAGCCAGGCAATGCCAGTGATGAAAATTGTAAAGGCACTTGGGAGTCAAGTGAAAATAAGATTAAGCTGACCTTATCTGCAATTCCCATTTCTATGGAATACAACGTTTCAGAGAGCGAAGGTATTAGTACAATGAGCCTTGAAAATTTAGGAGAACAAACATCTAATGGGGTGACAATCGGTATTTGTCAAAAAACATCATACACAAAAGAATAAAGAATTAAATTTCTTAAAAAATCTTACAGATAGGATTAAAACTTTAAAAATAGAACCTGAATGTATTGCTTTAAGTAAAATTGGAAGATAAAATACTAATTTTCACTGATTTGGATGGCACCTTACTAGATCATAAAACCTATGATTATTCACAGATTTCGGAATTTATCAATTTTATAACATCAAAAGCGTTAGTAATACCAAATTCAAGTAAGACCTATGAAGAGGTTAAAACCTTAAGCGATTCACTTTATTTATCTAGTCCTTTTATAGTTGAAAATGGATCAGCGATATATTTTCCAAAAGATGATAAATTCAATTTTCAAACTGATCCTGAAGAAATAGATGATCATAATTATTTTCAGTTAGGCGCAAAAATTGATGAACTTGAATCTTTTATTTATTCAGCGAAATTAGAAAAATTTTCTAAATATTGTTCATTTCTAAATGAAATGACAATAAGTGAAATTATCGAATATACCAGTTTATCTGAGCGTGATGCGAAACATGCAATGAAAAGAGATTTTTCACTCCCTTTTTTGTGGAAGGGTGATAAAAATACCTTAAATCAATTTAAGGCATATGTAATCTCTAAAAAATTCAATATACTGGAAGGAGGAAGATTCTATCATTTAATTGGAAATACAGATAAAGGGAAAGCATTGAAGTTTTTTTTAAATATGTACAAGAACAGCGATGGTTTAAATAATGTTTTAACGATAGCGATAGGTGATAGCCAGAATGATAATGAGATGTTACTTGAATCTCAATTTTCAGGTATAGTTAAATCAGCAAGTAATAAAAGCATCGATATGAAAAACAAAAATAATACTTTTTACAGCTCAAGCTCTGCCCCAATTGGTTGGCAAGAAGTTTTAATGATGATGCCTCCAATCTCTAAACTTAAAAAAAGGGAGAAATAATAATGTCAGATTTTCATCAAAATGGGATCATTACAACATTTCACAATTTTAGAACTAAGCAACTGGATCATATTGAAAGAGAGCTTGAGAAATTTTCTGAAAAAAGGCCCATGCAATTAATCCTCCCATCTCTTTTCTCAGAATTATCTGGATCAGCTTTGCCAGATATTGTAAATAAGTTAAAAGAGGTAAAATATCTAAAACAAATCACTATTGGTTTAGATAATGCTGATGAAAAACAATTTTTGTATGCTAAAGAGTTTTTCTCAGTTCTCCCACAAGAGGTTAAAATTCTTTGGCATGATGGACCAAGAATGAAGGCTGTTTCAAATCTACTCAAGGAATCTGGATTAGATAAATCATTTCCCGGGAAAGGTAGAAATGTTTGGTACTGCATGGGTTATGTTTACGGCCAAAAGAATTGTGAAGCAGTAGCGCTTCATGATTGTGATATTTTAACTTATGATAGAGAAATGCTGGCCCGATTGTTTTACCCAATAGCTAATCCAGCATATAATTTTTATTTTTGCAAGGGGTATTATTCCCGAATAGCTGATGGAAAAATGAATGGAAGAGTAGGAAGACTACTGGTGCCCCCATTTGTTAAGGCTTTAAAAAAAGTTAGTCATAACAATTCTAGGTTTTTAGAATTTTTGCTTTCATTTCGCTATTCTCTTTCAGGAGAGTTCTCTTTCAGAAGAAGATTAATAAGGGATGTGCGCATTCCTTACGATTGGGGTTTAGAGGTAGGAGTTCTATCTGAGATAGAACGAAATTTTGCAAACAATATGGTATGCCAGGTCGAAATAGCAGATAAGTATGATCATAAACATCAAGACATATCTTTTGATGATCCATCAAAAGGACTATCAAAAATGTCAATCGATATATGCAAAACTTTGATAAGAAAACTAGCCTCACAAGGTACTGGTTTTAATACGGATGCTTTAAGAGCTTTAAAGGCTACTTACTACAGAACAGCGCTTGATTATATTTCTTCATACAGTTTTGATGCACGTATGAATGGCATTGAATTAGATATAAATAATGAAGAAAGAATCGTTGAAATATTTGCAGAAAATATAATAGAGGCAGGTGAACAGGTTTTGAAAAAACCTATGGAAATGAATTTGATGCCAAATTGGAGCCGTGTTCGTAGTGCAGTTCCATTTATATATGATAAATTGATAGATGCTGTGGAGCAAGATAATCTACCTGCATAGAATTAAGAAACTTTTATGAATTATGAACGATTTTGACAATAAGCTGGAATTCTATCTTAAATCTATTTACAAAGATTCGGAAGATATAAATGAAATTTCACGAGAAATAAAAAGCATTTTAAATACTTCGGATAAGTCCAGCATAGAAAAACCTGTGTGGAGTCAAGAAGATATATTTTTAATTTCATATGCTGACACTATTACAAATAATTCAGAGCCGCCACTAAAAACTTTAAAAAATTTCTTAGATGATCACATAGAAGGAATTAATTCAATCCATATTTTACCCTTTATGCCATCAAGCTCAGACTATGGGTTTTCTGTGATTGATTATTACTCTATTAATCCAAAAAATGGTAGCTGGAAAGAATTACGTGACATTTCTGATAGTTATAATTTGATGATGGATATTGTCCTAAATCATTCTTCGACTCAGAGCGTTTGGTTTAACAATTATATCAAGGGATCAGGAAAGGGGTCAGACTATTTTATTGAAGTGGGTGATTGGTCTGGAATACCCCAGGTTGCAAGACCTAGAACTTCAGAATTATTTCAAAAGTTTGAAACAAAGAATGGTGATAAGTTAGTCTGGTGCACTTTTAGTAGAGATCAGGTTGATTTAAACTTTAAAAACCCTAAAGTCCTGATTGAGTTTATTAAAATATTCTCATTTTATATAAAAAAAGGCATCAGAACATTTAGACTTGATGCAGTTGCTTACATTTGGAAAGAAGAGAATACAAACTGCATTAACAGGCCAGAGACCCATTCAATTGTTAAAACTTTACGTTTAATAATCGAGCACATGGATAATCGCGCGATACTTATCACTGAGACTAATATTCCAAACACGGAAAACCTGGTATATTTTGGTAAAAGTAATGAAGCACATTGGATATATAATTTCACACTTTCTCCTCTAATTTTATATACTTTACTTAGAGGTGATTGTAGCATTTTAAGGAAATGGGCAATGACCATGCCACCTGCTAAAAATGGGAACGCATATTTTAATTTTCTAGCATCGCACGATGGGATAGGATTGAGACCCATGGAGGGCTATATAGATAAGACTGAACTAACAAGATTTTTGAACTTAATGAAATCTTTTGGTGGCGAAATTTCCTACAGGACCTCCCAATGGGGTGACAAAAATCCCTACGAGATAAACATATCCTTTTTGGACAGTTTGAGAGGTACTTTTGAAGGTGTTGACAATTTTATGTTTAATAGATTTATTTGTGCTCATACAATAATGTTTTCTTTCGAGGGTGTTCCAGCCATTTATATACATAGCTTGTTGGGCACAAGAAACGATTATGAGTCAATAAAAAAGGGCAAAGAAAATAGATCAATCAATAGATTTAAATGGGAAAAAAATAAGATATATAAGCTTCTAAGTAATTCAAAATCACTAAATGCAAAAATTCTCAGTAGGATAAAGCAAATACTAAAAATTCGTATTAAGCAGCCAGCTTTTCATCCAAATTCAACTCAATTTACCTTAAACCTTGGGAATAAAACTTTTGGTCTCTGGAGGCAGGACGCTGATAGAACTCAGAGCATTTTTTGTATTACAAACATTACTAAAAGTTCTGAGTCAATTTCTTTATCAGAAATAAATTTGATCGAGACAGAGGATTGGTTTGATTTACTTACCTCTAAAAAATTAAAAGGAATTAATGATAGAATTACCATGAAACCATATCAAACCTTGTGGATAACAAATAAGCTTACTAATTGATTCTTAGTGTGGAAAAAATAACATCGCAGAATTGCAACCTGATTTATGATTCTCTTTTAAGAGATATTGAACATAACTCTTTCCATTCTAAAGCTATAAAAAAAACATTTTTACTTAATATTGTAATTCCATTATCTATCATCATAAATGATAAATTTAAAAAAAATACGCTATGCGTCTCTGTTTCAGGGGGTCAAGGATCCGGAAAAACCACAATAACAAGATATATAAAATATTATCTAAAAAATTACTTTAATCTAAACGTTGTCTCCTTTTCGATTGATGATCTTTATTTATCAAAGGATAAAAGAATCCGATTATCTGAAGAAATTCATCCATTATTATTGACCCGGGGAGTTCCTGGTACCCACAATATTAATTTAGCTATTGAGATAATTTCTACATTGATTAAAGGTGGAAAAGAAATAATGATTCCAAGATTTTCTAAGAAAAATGATGATTTGCTCCCCAAATCCGAGTGGACTAAATATAATGGAAAACCAGATATTATTATTCTTGAGGGATGGTGTATGGGAGCAAGTCCGCAAGAGGAAGGTTTTTGGCAGGGCCCTATAAATTCGTTGGAAAAAACATATGACACTGACGGATTTTGGGCAAAATGGGTAAACGATCAGCTCTCGAAAAGTTATGAAGACTTATTCAAAGTTTTTGAATTGTCCATATACATTAAGTCCATCAATTTTGAACAGATCTTAAAAAATCGTTGGCTTCAAGAGAAAAATGCAATGGAAGCGGAAGAGGAGGAGCGTGAAAAAGCTATGTATTTGACAAAAGAAGAGGTATATAATTTTGTTATGCACTTTGAAAGAATTACAAAACAGATGGAGGAATATATGCCAGCCAAATCCGATATAATAATAACAAGAAAGAATAAGACCGAATTTTTAATTGAGAAACCAGAAATTTTTATAAAAATCTAAAGCATTTTATTTCGGTGTTGGAACTACCTTTTTTTGGATTAATCCTTAAATCTGCAGAAAGTTTAAAATTACAGAGATCTTTTTTTTCGATTTTTCCTACATCGCTTGCTACAGTATTTAACATTCTCCCAATTACTTTTCCACTTTTTTCTCCATTTGAAGGCAAGACCGCAATGTGCGCAGAATTTTTTGGGTAAATTGATTTTTTTAATAATCTTAAAGCTTCTTATTAATATGTTAACATTAATATCTTAAGCATGGCTGAAAAAAATATAGAAAGAGATACTAAAGACAGTTACACAGTTACCTTTCACTATGCTTGTGTGTATAACCTTCCGATTAAAATAATTAAGACTGCCTTATTTATTCAACTTGATTAAGTTTTTAAGATATAAGTTGTTTTCACATATGAAAAAAAACCTCATTATAAATCCATCTTCAAAATAACATTAGGTAAGCTAGATTCTTATATAATGAAAAAAATAATTCTAATGTTTTTAATTAGTTTAGTCCAATTTTTAAGTTGTCAAAAGTTTGATAATTTAATTGAAATAAAATCACCATCTGGATTAATTAAAATTATGGTTTTAAAAAATTATGATGAATGGACCTATGAAGTATTTTATTTGGATAAAAAGATAATATCTAATTCGAAACTTGGAATAGTCTTCAAAGATAGAGAGTCTCCTTTTACAAACTCTGAAGTAATAGATATCAAAAGAAAATATCATGATGAATATTGGGAATTGCCTTGGGGAGAGGTTAGTAAAATAAGAAATAACTATAATGAGGCCAAAATAACGTATGCAAATAATAAAAATTTTGAAGTCGGTGATTTAATCTTTCGTGCCTATGATGATGGAATTGCGTTTCGTTATTACGTTAAGGAAGGTAATGAATATTCAGATAGTTCTGTGGTAATTAATGAAATGACTGAATTTAACATGGTAGAAGATGCTGAGGTCTGGTGGACTCCAGCATATACCTCAAACAGATACGAAGAGTTATATAGAAATACTAAGCTTTCTGATATGGATACCTCGCACACTCCGTTGACAATGCGGTTTGAAAATGGAACACATGTAAGTATTCATGAAGCATCACTAAAAAACTATTCAAGTATGCAAATTTATTCAAACAGAAACTCCCAACTTAATTGTGATCTTGCGCCATGGAGTAATGGAGATAAAGTTAGAACAAAATCGTCATTTTATAGCCCATGGCGGACGGTAATTATAACAAGTTCAGCCAAAGATTTAATTACTTCGTATCTAGTATTAAATTGTAATGAGCCTAGTAAAATCAAAGATTCCTCTTGGATAAAACCATCAAAGTATATAGGCATCTGGTGGGGAATGATTATAGGTAAATGGACCTGGGGAGAAAGTTTACGACACGGCGCTACCAATGAGAGAAGCTTTCGTTATATTGATTTTGCCGCAGAGAATGGATTTGATGAGGTGTTAATTGAGGGGTGGGCAGCAGGATGGAAAGGCCTTTTCCCCGAGGATTCTGTCACAGTAAGTTTTACAAAATCAACACCTGACTTTAACCTAAAACAAGTTCAAGATTATGCTGACTCAAAAGGTGTTCGAGTCCAAGCGTATCATGAAACTATGGCAAATACGAAAAACTACCTATCCCAAATTGACTCAGCGTTCTCATTGATGAATAATTATGGACTAAGAAATGCTAAAATAGGACAAGTTGGTCGTAGATTAGATAAATCAGAATTTCACTATGGTCAATATGGAGTAGACTATTACAGGAAGGTCTTGAATAAGGCGTTAGAATATAAGATTGGGGTAAACTTTCATGAACCTATAAAGGATACAGGAGAGCGTAGAACCTACCCAAATATGTTGACTCGCGAAGGAGCAAGGGGAATGGAATATAATGCCTGGCAAGGCGGTAACCCCCCTAGCCACACTACAGTTCTACCATTTACTCGGTTGCTGAATTCCCCTATGGATTTCACACCAGGAATTTTTGATTTATTATATGAAAATTTGGACCTTGACATTTCAAAAGAATACCCAATTACATTTACTATTGTCGACAGTGGAAATGGGTATAGTAATCTGAGGTTTAAGAGTGGAGAGTCAATCTGGTTCGAGAAAAAAATGGTACCAGATACGATAATTACCTCTGAGGGACCTATATACACATGGAAAATATCTCAGGGTTTCCAGGTGGGGGAATGGGAATGGGGTGTAACTGCCGACCATATACAAAATGGGGCTTATAATATTTGGATTCCAAAAATTCTAGAAAACAAAAAAAATAGAAAAATAGAGGTATTGAGAGACGGTTCATTTATTGGAGAAAATTCAATAATTATTCCATATCATGGTTCAGATACAACTCAATATGATTATTTTTTAAAAAAGCCAAAGGATAGCGATAAACAAAGAGTTAAAACAACAATCTCAAAACAGTTAGCCCTTTACTTGGTTATATATAGCCCTCTTCAAATGGCCTCAGACTTTATTGAGAATTATATTGATAATCCAGCATTCCAGTTTATTAAAGATGTACCAATAGATTGGGATTCTACTATAGTTCTGAATGGAGAAATAGGCCAGTATGTCACTATAGCAAGAAAAGAAAAAAATAGTGAAAATTGGTATGTTGGATCTATAACTAATGAAAACCAGAGAATTATGGACATAGATTTTTCATTTTTGGGAAATGGATTATATGAAGGAACTATATATGCAGACGCAGAAGAATCAGACTGGAAATCAAGCCCTCTCACTTTTGAGATTCACAGAAAAAAGTTTACCAACCGTGATATACACCAAATTAAGTTATCAAAAGGCGGGGGACAGGCAATAAGTTTAAAACTTATTGAATAAAATTTTTTAATTCTTCCTATGTTTAATTGTCAAAAATAAAAAGTTCATCAAAAAAAAGTTTTGGAACAAAAAAAAGAAATACTTAACAAGTATAATTGGAAAGTTTCTTCTGAGACTGTGATTAAGTCAAATATTTCAAAAGTTTGGGAAATTATTTCTATGGAATCAAGCCTTGAGCTTTTTCATCCATTCTGTAGGAGAAATCGTTCGATAAATTGGCCAGGTAGAGACTCCATTGACGAAATTGAGTATTTGAACGGACTAATATTTATAAGGAAATTCACTAAATGGGAACAGAATAATGGATATGATCTTTATATCGGCCAAGAAAAAAGACCCCTATCTTTTGTTCGATGGAGACTATCATCTGATGGAGACAAATGTGACATCAATATTACTGTATATCCTTATTTATTCAATATTGGAAATAAATTAGTAAATATCCTTCCCTATTGGTTAATCATCAGACCCATGCTAATTAGTTATTTAAATTCTGTTGTTAAGGGTTTGAAATTTTATGCTGAGCATAACAAGATCGTTAAGCCAAACCATTTTGGAAGACACCGGTGGTTTTCGTAAAAAATTTATTAAAAAGTAAAAATAAAGAATTATTACTGAATCTTGAACTTTGAAACAAAATTCCAGATGATTTGATCTGTAGAGTATCCATTATTTGTTATGTCTAGCCAGTAGTGCTCACCATCTATAATCTTATAAAGCTCTACGTAGCTATTACTACTTGAATCAGTGTATATGTTATGCTCAATAGTATGGTTGTTAATATTAAAATTATTTGTAATAACGTCAGCAGTAGTATTATTAAAGTTCCTCCAGAAAGATATGGTTGATTCAACTGAGGAATAATAATTTAAAATTCCAGTGTAAGGTCGCGAATAATCAGATGTACCATGTATTATCATTATACCGGTAAAATGATTAGGATTGCAGCTCATGTTCAGATCATTTATAGCAAGGCCAGCAACCGAAGCGACAGCAGCGATTTTGTTACTTAAAAAACAGGGGAGCGAATGTGAAAAATCACCACCATTTGAAAACCCTGTTGCATAAATCCTTGTAGTGTCAACATTATGATTTAGTAAAATTTCATCAATTAATGCTTCAATAAATCCGAAGTCATCGGAACTACTTTTATTATCTCCACCAATAGGTGCTGAGTTCCAATGGGTACCTCCTCCATTGTCTAAAAGTGATCCTTGAGGGTAAATCAAAATGAAATTCGCAGTATCTGCAATAGGTCTCATGTCAGATACATAAATTTGACCAGATGCACTTCCGCCGCCACCATGGAAATTCAGCATAAGTGGAACTGGAGAGCTTTCATCAATAGAGCTTGGGACATATAAAATGTACTCACGCTCTTGTCCATCATGGGAAATTATTTCTGCATTTTCATTTTGAAATGAACCTTTTCCATTATTTGAAGAGTCATTCTCTTCGGTATTCGAACATGAAAAAATTATTAATGAAGCAATACTTATTTTTAGAATTTTCATTTTTTAATACCACATTTAATATTATTGTTGACTAAGGACTTATTAAAAGACTATTCCACATGGTGGGAATTGTTTAATATCTGCACTAACTAAGTGCAAATTGGCTATTAAAAGTTACATTTAGTTTAATTTGTTCTACTAATTATTAATTAATTATAGTTTAATATTTTACAGAATTTGCAGTATAGCTTATAAACAAATAAAAAATTTTAATGAAATCAACTAAGGCAATAGCTATAATTATTTTATTTGCGGAGTTTCTTTTTAGTGATTGCATTGATTTAAATTATGACCAATGCATTCAATATGCTGGATTATGTGAATGGAACCAAGAGACTAGTCAATGTGAAAACATTGGAGGCGGGGGTGGTGAAATAGAACATGGACCTTACCAATATCAATATTTAACAGAGTCTGATGGAATTAGAATCAGTTCACTCTACAATGGCGCTCTTTTGTATTACCCCCAAGATGCCCCTACACCGTATCAGACTATAGTTCTTATTGATGCTTTTGGAGACGAATATGGTTTAGAAGGTTGGGCTCAGTTTTATGCGTCGCATGGATACATTGCTATATCTATTGGAAATTTTGATCGCAGATTGAGAGATCTATCATCGAATTGGGATTACGAAGACAGAGCAATTGCTCTTCTTGATGCCATCAAGACTGTAAAATATGAACAACATAGGAACTTATCGCCACTTTATGGCGTGATAGATACAACTAGTTTTGCAGTATCAGGATACTCAACTAGTGGAGGAGGTGCTCATACTGCTGTGACCATGGACTCAACTTTAAAAACTGCTGTACTACTGAATCCAGCGGCTGCTTTTTTAGATTCATTAAATTGTCCCATCGAAACAGCTTATTATTGTCTAAGGGAAGAGCATTTAAATCATAAAACTCCTGTTTTAATTTTTGCAGGAGAAAATGAGTTAGATGGACTTGTTACTGATTCCGATTCGACCTATTTGGACATGTGGGCACTGGTCCAGTATAACTATGTTCCCGAGACAACTGATAAATCATATTTTGAGTCTGCAGGCCAAGGACATGAATCTTCAACATATCCAGTGGGTCCAGTTGCAGATTATTCTCTTGCATGGTTGAATTATTATTTAAAAGGAGAGAATTCTAGTTGTGATTATTTAATTCAAGAGCCTGAGAACGTTTCAGAATTTATAACTACGTTAGAGTGTTCTTTTCTTCCCTCTTTTGATTTAAATGATGATGGGAGTATTAATATCTCAGATTTTGTGACCCTCTTAATTTCAATAATTAATGGGGATGGACTGATTGAAGATAAAGATTTTAATTTTGATTCAAATGTAGATATATACGATTTACTAATTATATCTGATTATTTAGATAATCAGTAAAACGGCTATTATGCTTTCTAGTTGACTATATCAAAATTGATCACCTTTTTAAAAATTAAATTTTCTTAAAAATATATGTTGAATTACCCGATATTAAGAGTATTAAAAGCAAATATAGCTTCCAAGTTTGTTAAAAATATAAAATTAGAAGATGAATCATCTTTGACCTTCAGAGCAGGGATTTTTGATATAGATCCTTTTTTAGAAATAAATAATGGTCGCTATCTTACTCTTGCAGATGTTGGAAGATTTAATCATGGATTTCGAACTGGATTTTACAAAAAAGCAAGGAGCAAAAATTTATATTTTACAGTAGTAGGAGTATCTGCAAAGTATCGATATCGGATTCCATTTGGTAAAAAATTAACGATGACTACAAAGATAATATATTCAGATGAAAAATGGATCTATTACCTCACTGATTTCAGTTATGATAATCGAATTTCTACAAGTCTCTTAGCTAGAACAGGGGTTTTAAGAGCAGGTAAACTTGTGATGCCAAATGAAGTAGAAGAAATTTTTCAAATTAAACTTCCTAAATATCAAATACAAGAGTGGGTAGAACTTTGGATTAATTCAGATTTAAAACGCCCTGGGTTTGAAAAATCATAAATACAGGCCGCCCAAAAATTCTAACTAACGATGATATTGGAATTAATTTTTGTATAAAATATTTTAGAATATGAATTATATTATGGAGGCACAATTGACACCAAATTAAAAATCGTATTATACAAAATAATATTGGGGGGAGGTAGGTTATTGAAATCAATTCAAAGCTGGTTAGATCAATATGGAGAAAGCCATCAACACTCACTCAATAAGAAAATTCACTGGATATGCGTTCCTGCTATAATGTTTAGTCTTGTAGGCTTGTGGTGGTCAATCCCTAGTGACTACATGCCAATTGTTTTTGAGGGATTTCATCTAAATTGGGCAATTGTCCTAACTACCATCATAATAATTTATTACATTTACTTGTCATCTAAAATGGCATTGGGAATGCTACTTATTGGATTCATATTGCTGGCAGGAAATTATTATATCGATAATAATCTGATTACACCCCTATGGAAAGTTTCATTGATTATCTTTGTTATTGGATGGATTGGACAATTTATTGGACATAAAATTGAAGGGAGGAAACCGTCTTTTTTCCAGGATATTCAATTTCTTCTAATTGGACCTGCTTGGCTTCTCTCATTTGTCTACAATAAATTAGGAATTAAATACTAAGAGTCAAATTTTTTGGGTTTTAAAAGAATTAGTTAAATAATCTTATTAATCAAATAATTTAAAAATGGAGTAACAAATTATGTCATCCAGCACTAATCCCACCTCAGCAGCATACCAAAAAGCAGTAAAGAAATTAGGTTTAAAAGATAATATCGCAAGGGCTCTTGAAATACCAGATCGTGAACTAACAGTAGAAATCTCTTTTCGAAGAGACAATGGTGAGTTGGATAGTGTTATTGGATATAGAGTACAACATAATAATGCTCGGGGACCATTTAAAGGCGGGATAAGATACCATCACCACGTCGACATTGAAGAGGTAAGATCTCTTGCTACTCTCATGTCATGGAAAACATCTCTTTTGGATATTCCATATGGTGGTGGGAAAGGCGGTATAGCGTTTGACCCATCAAAATATACAGCAACTGAGATTGAGAGAATCTCTAGAAGGTTTTTTAGAGCTATAGACCCGATTATTGGGATAAACATTGATATTCCAGCTCCAGATGTTAACACAAACTCGCAAGTAATGAGCTGGTTTATGGATGAATACAGCCAGACCCACGGTTATACACCTGGAATTGTGACAGGGAAGCCTTTAGAACTAGGTGGCTCGGAAGGTAGAGAGGCTGCAACTGGGAGAGGTACGGCTATTTGTACTCGTGAGGCGGCTGAAAAGTGGGGTATAGAGCTAAATAATTCAAAGGTTGTTATTCAAGGATTTGGCAATGTTGGATCTTTCGCGGCAAAATTTCTACATGAGTATGGGTGTAAAATCATCGGAGTAAGTGATGTTTCAGGAGGCCTTTATAACCCAGATGGTTTAGATATTTCCACCCTTTTTGATTATAATTATAAAAATAAAACAATAGATGGCTTTGAAGAGGGAACAAAAATTACAAATGAACAATTATTATCATTGGAATGCGATTTTCTTATACCAGCAGCTCTGGGGAGTGCAATTAACAAGTCAAATGCAGATTCAATTAATTGTAAGATCGTGGTCGAGGCCGCAAATGGACCAGTAACTGGCGACGCTGCTGATAAACTATGGTCCGAGCGTAAAATTCCAATTATACCAGATATATTGACAAATGCAGGAGGAGTGACCGTATCTTATTTTGAATGGGTGCAAAACCTTCAGCAATTTAAGTGGACTGAGGACGATGTGAACAAAAAGCTTGAACAAAAAATGGTTGACGCCTTCAGTGAAGTATTTTCCTTGAAAAAAGATAAAAATATTTCTATGCGCACATCTTCATTTATGGTTGCCATAGATCGTGTTAACAATGCTTACACACTCAGACAGGGGTGACTTTTTCATCCTGATTTGTTATTTCCATTCTTTGAATCTTGATTAAATGAGTAATTAAAAAAAATAATCTTGACAATTAATTTTTATTTAAGTTAAAATATAATGCTTGAAAATTTAGATCAAGCTTTAAAACACATGAAAAAATACGTAGCTAAATCCGCACAAAAACAGGCTAAAAAAGCTAAAAAAGGATCCCCCCTATAGGGTTAGTAGGCGTATATAAATTTATTATTTAAAACCCCTGCAGCCCTGAGCTAGCGGGGGTTTTTTTTTATAAAAAAATGGAGGTACATATGTCAGAATGTCCAGTTTGTGGGACCAAAATCGATCTGCCAGATGATGTGGAGGAGAATGAAATCATTGATTGTGAAACATGTGGAGCTGAATTGGAGGTCATTTCTCTTAATCCAATTAAGTTTGAGGAGGCCCCTGAAGAAGAAGAGGACTGGGGAGAATAATTTTGATACCAAATGGGTAAAGTGTTAGGAAATAAGGTATGAACAAAGTTGGAATTCTATTTTCGCGTATGCGAGAGGAGGAAAAATTAATAATTGAATCAGCTAGAAAAAATGGTTTTAAAATTGAAAAGGTAGATAGTAGAAAGTTAATTCTAAATGGTGAAAATAATTTTCAGTTCGACACAATTATTGATCGGGAGATATCACATGTGCGTTCTTTATCTATTCTACAATTAATGGAAAGTGTTGGGATTCGGACAATTAATAATTATGACATCTCGAACACATGTGGTGATAAGGTGGCCACTACATCATTATTAAACCATCATGGAATTCCAAATTTAGAGGTAAAAGTTGCTTTTTCTAAAGAATCAGCAATAAAGGGCATGGAGTCTATCGGATTCCCGGTTGTATTGAAACCTATTGTTGGTTCATGGGGTAGGATGTTAGCAAAAATTAATGATCGTGATGCAGCAGAAGCAATAATTGAGCACCGACAATTTATGCCTGGTAGCCAAAATTCTATTTTTTATATCCAAGAATATGTAGAAAAACCTGGTAGAGACATCCGCGCAACCTTTATTGGTGGGGAAACAATTTGTGCAATTTATCGATCATCAGAGCATTGGATAACTAATACAGCAAGAGGTGCTATAGTATCTAATTGTACTGTGACAGATGAAATTAGAAACCTCTGTAAATTAACTGCTGAAGCAATTGGAGGGGGTATTCTTGCCATTGACATAATGGAAACAGATCGTGGATTAATGATTAATGAGGTAAATCACAAAATGGAATTTAGAAATAGTATTGATGTGACTGGTGTTGATCTTCCAACCCATATTATTGATTACGCATTAAATGTAGGAAACTCAATACTATGAAAAGAATAAAAGTTGGTATTGTTGGCGGTACCGGATATACAGGAGGTGAGTTGCTTAGGTTATTAATACAACATCCTGAGATTGAGATTGCAGCAGTAACCTCAAGAAGAAAAGTTGGTAAATATATTTCCAGGACTCACCCCAATTTGAGGAAATTTACTGACTTAAGATTTATTTCTCCTGAAGACATCCCAAATACTGATGTTCTATTTCTTGGGCTACCACACGGTACAGTACAACCGAAAGTCGATGAATATATTAACTCAACTAATTTACTTATTGATTTAAGTTCAGATTTCAGGCTCAAAAATCCTACTGATTATATTGAATACTACAAACATGAACACCTCAGACCTGATTTATTGAAAAGCTTTGTCTACGGTATGCCTGAGATTAATCGCGAAAAAATTGCAAATTCAAAGCTGATATCAATCCCGGGGTGCACTGCGACTGGTGCAATTCTGCCGCTTATACCTATAGTTAGTTCTTTTGATATAAGTCATATAATTATAGATGCAAAGGTGGGTTCTTCAGCATCTGGCGCTAAGCATGGACCAGGAACTCACCACCCAGAGCGTCATGGTGTGGTACGAAGTTTTAAGCCAAGTGGGCATCGTCACCTTGCAGAAATGAATCAAGAACTAAATCCAAAAGGAGATCTATCGCTTAATTTTTCTCCACATGCTGTTGAGCTTGTAAGAGGAATTCAAAGTACAATTCACGTATTTTTCAAATATGATTATGAAGAAAAAGATATTTGGGGAGAATTTTTAAAAAGATATAAGGACGAACCATTTATAAGATTGGTGCGTGAGAAATCTGGTGGATATCGATATCCAGAGCCTAAAGTTGTAATGGGGACAAATATTTGTGAAATAGGCTTTGAAAAAGATAATAATACAAAACGCCTTGTCATTATGTCAGCCATCGATAATTTGATGAAAGGTGCATCAGGACAGGCAGTCCAATGCATGAATATTGCTCTTGGTTTTGATGAATCTACAGGAATTAATCAGCTAGGTTTTCATCCGATCTAGGCTAAGAAAATGTTAGTAGTCAAAATTGGAGGGAGCGAAGGAATTAACTATAATGAATTTCTCCAAGATTTTTCTAGGTTCGACAGCGCAATTCTTATTCACGGGGGATCCAATGAACTTAATAGACTATCAAAAAAACTGAATTATCCTCCTAGGATTCTTAAATCTGCTAGTGGTTACACAAGTAGATTTACTGATAGGAAAACAATGCACATGTTTAACATGATTTACGCTGGTAAAATGAACAAAATGATTGTGGAGAAACTACAAAAGCTAGGAAAAAATGCTGTTGGTTTAACTGGCCTAGATGGGCGTCTTTTTGAGGGTGTGCAGAATAAAGCTTTAAGAGTTATTGATAATGGAAAAAAACGATTAATCAGGGGCGATATGACAGGCCGGGTCAAAAAAATGAATACTGACCTAATGAATTGTTTAATTGAAATGGGATATACACCAGTTCTAACTCCCCCTGTAATAAGTAATGAAAATATTCCAATAAATGTGGATGGGGATAGGTTAGCTGCTTTTGTAGCTGGGACAATGAAAGCTGAAGAATTATATATTCTATCAAATGTTCCTGGTTTACTTAAAAATATCCAAGATGATAGTTCAATAATTAAAAATATTAAAAAAGGTGAAATTGACGATTATATTAGCCAGTATGCAAAAGGTAGAATGAAAAAAAAATTAATAGGTGCAAAAGAAGCCCTGGAATTGGGCGTTTCAAAAGTTGTGTTAAGCGGAGCAAGATTTGAAAATCCTTTGACAAATGCTCTAAAAGGTGAAGGGACTGTGATCAAATGAATAAATGGATAAAAATGGAGGAAAAATATGGTAGTGGAGCATATGGGAACTGGCCTCTTGCGTTAGAGAAAGGAAGTGGATCTTATATTTGGGATACTAAAGGCAGGCGATATCTTGATTTAGGTACAGGAATTGGAGTTACTGGTCTTGGTCATGCCAATAAAGAAATATCAAATGCGATTAGCAATCAGGTCAATGAGCTTTCTCATGCGATAAATGGTTATTTCGCGAGTCCCGTCAGAGCAAATTTATTAAAAAAAATTTCTGAAATAGCTCCTGGTAATCTAGATAGATCGTTTTTGACAAATTCTGGTACGGAAGCAATTGAAGCAGCAATTAAGTTGGCACGAATGCATACTAAAAGAACAAAAATAATTAGTATGATCCGTGGCTATCATGGTAGATCTATGGGAGCGCTCTCTGCAACTTGGAGAAGAGACTATCGAGAACCATGTTCTCCCTTAGTTCCAGATTTTTATCATGTGCCATACGGAAAAACTGAATCCTTAAAAAAAGTTATTGATAATCAGGTAGCCGCAATTATTTTAGAGCCTATCCAAGGTGAGGGAGGGGTCATTATTCCACCGGAAGGTTATCTTGAAAATGTTCGCGAAATTTGTGATGAAAATGGTGTTCTTCTAGTTTCGGATGAAATTCAAACTGGGATAGGTCGAACTGGTAAATGGTTTTCCTGTGAACATGAAAATGTTGTCCCAGACATGATCTGTTCAGCAAAGAACCTAGGAGGTGGATTCCCAATTGGAGCTTTGGTTATGAGTAATAATTTGAGTTTTGAAAGGGGAAAGCATGGAAGCACATATGGCGGAAATCTCTTGGGGTGCCAGGCAGCTTTAGCAGTTATTAATTTTATGGAAAAAAACAATATCCTGAATCATGTAGAAAGTCTTGGCAAATGGGCAATTAAGGAATTGCAAAATCAATTAAATGAAAGTGAAATTATTAAAGATATCAGGGGTAAGGGGTTAATTATAGGCATCGAGTTAAAGGCTCCTGCTCGACCATTTCTTCAGTCTCTTCTAAATAAGGGTGTACTTGCTCTTTCTGCAGGTAAAAAAACAATAAGGTTGTTGCCTCCGCTAAATATAACTAAATCCGAATTTTCAGAGGGAATAACTAATATTGTAGAGGTATTATCATGACCTTAGTTGAAAAATTAGTAAGAACCTATAGCCCGTCTGGGTCTGAGAAAAATGCTGTCGATGTATTTTTAGGTGAATTAAAAAGGCGTGGTTATGATGCTTATGAGGATGAGGCAGGCAATGCTATCGGAATAATTGGTAATGGGCCTATACAAATTTATCTTATAGGTCATATTGATACGGTTCCAGGGGATATCCCAATAAGATTAGATAATGGGATACTCTATGGAAGAGGAAGTGTTGATGCTAAAGGATGTCTAGCTTCCTTTTGTGAGGCAGGGAAGCAATTTAGTAATTCAAAAAAAATTACACTAACAGTGGTTGGCTGCGTTCGTGAAGAAACCGATTCCATGGGTGCATATCACTTAAAAAACACTCTCCAAAACCCAGATTATTTAATCATCGGAGAGCCCAGTGGATGGGAAGGAATAACTCTTGGATATAGGGGAGCAATGTCAATAGAATATAAATATGATTGTTCTCGCCATCATCATGGTGCTCCTGAAAAGACACCCCCTGAGTTGGGGATTGAGTTTTACACGAAAATTTTCGGAAAATTTGCTTCTAAGGACCCTGCTTTTGAAAGAGTATCATTAAGACTAGTGAATATAAATAGTTACGAAAAAGATGGTATAATTGGAGTTAAAATGAATATGGATCTAAGAACGCCAGAAAACTTTAACTTTAATAAATTTATTTTGGAATGCAAGAAGCAAGCAAGAGGTGCGAGTTTTGTAACAAATAAACCAATGCATGGTATATTGGCGGATAAAAAGAATCAACTAGTTCGTTCATTTCTAGGAGGAATTAGAAAAACTGGAGGTAAACCTGTTTTTAAAAAGAAAACCGGTTCTTCTGATATGAATATTCTAGCTGATTGGGGATGTCCAATGATTGCATATGGACCGGGAGACTCGGCGTTAGACCATACAATTAAAGAACATTTGTATATATCTGAATACGATAAAACTATCGAAATATTAACTATCTCATTAGAACGATTAGGTGAACCATAATGAAAGTAGCATTATTAGATTCAACAATCAGGGAGGGAGAGCAATCTCCAAATGTATCATTTAGTATTGAACAAAAAATTGAGATTGTTAAAAAACTTGATGAATTTGGAATAGAATTTATTGAAATTGGTCATCCAGTTGTCTCTCCTGATATTCGTGAGGCAGTGGGTAAAATATCAAAATTAAATACAAACGCACAAAAAATAATTCATGGACGGGCAACAAGGTCTGATATTGATGATGCCTTGAGCTTTAATGTGCCATGGATTGGCATATTTTTTGGGACATCAGACTTGAGCCTTAAATATAAGTTTGGTATGAAAAAGATGGAGGCTTTAGATCGCATTGTGGAGGCAGTATTATATGCAAAAGATAAAGGAGTAAAACTACGATTCACTGCAGAAGATGCATCCCGAACTAATATTTCATTTTTGATAGAAGTTGCTCAGAGAGTGGAAGAATCAGGAGCTGACAGATTTAGTGTAGCAGACACTGTTGGAATTCTCACCCCAGAGAAAACGTCGAAGCTCATTAAAACTATAAGAAAATCAATATCTATACCTATTCACATACACTGTCACAACGATTTCGGATTAGCCACTGCAAATGTTGCATCTGCTCTTAATGCAGGTGCTGAGGTAGCTGATGTTACGGTAAATGGATTAGGAGAGCGTAGCGGCATTGCGCCATTAGCTGAAGTTGCAGTTTTACTTAAACAGGAATACGGTGCAGAAAATGATTGGGACTTAGGTTCCCTAACAAAATTATCTAACAAGGTTGAGGAAATGTCGGGTGTGTTTAACAGCGAGCACAAACCTATAGTTGGTCTTCATGCTTTTACACATAAGGCTGGACTTCATGCGCGTGCGGTATTAAAAGAGCCAAGCACCTATGAAGCTTTTCCTCCTGATTTACTTCAAAGAGATCGAGATATTTCAATTGATAAATATTCAGGAAAGGAGACCATTGCTAACTATCTGAATAACATCAACATACCATATACGAAAAAACAATTGGAGAAAATTTTAGAAGTGATAAAGTCAGACCCAGAAAAAAGAAGGTATAACGATATTGAATTACTGGAAATTGTTGATGAGGTCCTTCAAACGGATAAAAAAGTTTACATGCCCATAAATATTGAAGCAATTATTAGCATGGAACTAAGTAGTGCTATATATACCACTAGAATTACTCGCTGGTTAATGAGTCTTCATCAGGTTAAAGATGTATATGAGGTTGCAGGCGATTATGATGTTTTTGTTCATGTAGAAACTGACTCGATAACAGAACTTAATTCGTTGGTTGAAGAATTTCGGGTAAAGGATGGAATACGCCGAACTCATACAAGGCCTGTCCTAAAAGGATATACAAATGGGAAAAAAAACAATTAAGAAAGTCAAGTTGTAATAGTGGGTCAAACTCTTACAGAAAAGATTATTCAAAAATATGCTCTTGGACTTCAAAAAGAGTATGTTGTAAAGGCGGGTGATACAATCTGGATGAAACCAAGACACGTCTTAACGCACGATAACACTGCTGCAATTATTTCAAAATTTAAAAAACTTACTAATAAAAATATCATTAATTCTCAACAGCCCGTCATTGCTTTAGACCATAATATTCAAGACCAAAGTAAAATAAATAAAAAAAAATATGATATGATTAGGCAGTTTGCTCTAAAACAGAAATCTTTTTTCTTTCACCCAGGAAGAGGAATAGGCCATCAGATTATGATTGAAGAGGGGTTTGCATTCCCTGGAACATTTTGTGTGGCTTCTGATAGTCATGCAAATATTTATGGAGGAATCGGATGCTTGGGCACTCCCGTGGTACGATCTGATGCTGCCTGTATATGGGCAACAGGAAAAATGTGGTGGATCGTGCCTCAGGTAATAAGTGTTCAATTAAAAAATAAATTAAAGCCAGGTTTATCTGGTAAAGATATAATTCTTGCACTCATTGCAAAGATTGGTACCAAAGAGGTTCTCAACTGTGCTTTGGAGTTTTCAGGAGACGGAGTTGAGTATTTAGGCATTGATGAGCGTTTAGCGATTGCAAATATGTCTACGGAGTGGGGTGCATTAACTGGGCTTTTCCCAATTGATAAGAAAGTAATAGATTGGATGCTGAGGCAGCATAATCGGTTTCCAGATAATGAGAATTTCTCTTTGGAAAGAATCGCTAGTTTAGATTTACAGGATCTTTCTCCAGATTCTGATGCCTATTTTTATAAGACAATCTCAGTTGATCTCGATTCGATAGGAGCATCAATTACAGTTTCAAATAGTTTACGTTCCATTATGTCAAAAAACAAAATAGAGAAAAAAATTAAAATAGATAAGGCTTACTTAGTTTCTTGCGTGAATAGTCGTACAACTGATCTGGAAAAAGCTGCTAAAGTTTTAAGAGGAAATAATATTCATAAGAATGTTGAACTATATATCTCTGCGGCCTCAACTGAGGTTTTAAAAGATTTGAAAGAGAGCGGGTATTGGGATGTATTCATTGATTTAGGGGCAAAAATATTACCACCTGGGTGTGGCCCGTGCATTGGTCTGGGAGAAGGTTTACTCAAAGATGGAGAAGTTGCAGTTTCATCTACAAATAGGAATTTTCCTGGGAGAATGGGAAGTGTAAATTCTCAGGTATATCTTTCTTCTCCTAAAGTTGTCGCTGAATCCGCAATAAAAGGATTTATTACAGCAAAAGGGATAAAAGATGGCATCAATTATTATGTAAAAAAACACTCCACGAGATCACATGATTTTGTTTTTAATAAACACAATATGATTGACGAATGCTCAAAAAGCACCTTATTGTTTTGCCCATCAAATAATATTAGCACTGATGCTATCTACCCATCAAAATATACTTATAACGAATCTCTATCGGAAAAAGAGATGGGTGACTTAGCGATGCTAAACTATGACCCTAATTTTAGGAAAATGGCTAATGCAGGTGATATTATTATAGCTGGTAATAATTTTGGTGCAGGAAGCTCAAGAGAACAGGCTGTGACTTGTCTAATAGCGAAAGGAGTTCAATTTGTAATTGCAGGATCCTTTAATGCTACATATAAGAGAAATGCGTTAAATATCGGATTTAGATTGATCGAGTGTCCTAAAATAGTTGAGTACTTAAAATCTGTAATTCCAAAATTGCAACCAACAAATAGATTAAATAAAAAAATAAATTTAAATTTTGACAAAAACTTGATAACACTCCAGAATGTTCCCAGCCATTTCAAGTTCAGAGGATGGAGCAAACTCGAGAATGAATTATTAGAATTAGGTGGTCTGGATAAATATATCTTGAAATCAAAAAATTGATATGAATAAATATAAAATAGCTTGGTTGCCAGGCGACGGTGTAGGCCCCGAATTAGCTGAATTAGCGAAGCTAGTTTTATCCAATTTAGATTTTCATGCAGATTTGATATGTGGAGATATTGGGTGGGAATTTTGGAAAAATGAGGGTAACCCCCTTCCAAAAAGAACATTAGAAATTTTAAAAAATACCGATTGTGCATTTTTGGGTGCAATTACATCTAAGCCCATAGCTGATGCAGAAAGAGAGTTGAAATCTGATCTATTAAAAAATGGGTTTGAGTATAGTTCTCCAATAATTGAATTACGTCAAAAATTTCAACTCTATACAAATCTCAGACCTTGTAAGGAATTTAAAGATGCCAAAAATAATAAAAAAAATATTGATTTAGTTATTTTTAGAGAAAATACTGAAGGGCTTTATTCGGGAATTGAGTTTCATCCAATGCCTAAAAAGGTTTTTGATATATTATCACTATACCATGAAAAAATGAACAAATATGATCCAAAAGGATTAGATGATATTGCTTTATCTTTAAGAGTGGTAACACGCCCCGCATGTCAAAAAATACTGCGACGGGCATTTAATTACGCACGAATAAATAATAGAGGATCAGTCACTTTAGTAGACAAGCCAAATGTCCTACGAAAAACTGGTGCAATAATGCGTGATGAAGCGCTTTTAATAGCAAAAGAGTATCCGGAAATAATATTCCAAGAAGTGAATATAGATGCTATGTGTATGTATCTGATTAAAAATGCTAACGAATTTTCTGTTATTGTTGCTGAAAATATGTTTGGCGATATACTATCAGATCTTGCAGCGCAACTTACAGGAGGCTTAGGATTTGCGGGATCAGCAAACATAGGAGAAAATTATGCTGTCTTTGAGCCTGCTCATGGATCTGTTCCAAAATATGCTGGTCAAAATAAAGTAAACCCAATTGCAACGTTCTTATCTATAAAAATGATGCTTGATTGGTTAGGTGAAACTGAAAAGGGACTAAGATTAGAATATGCGATTCAAACACTAATCTCCGAAAGAAAATATGGCACCTATGATATGGGCATGAAAAACTCAAACTTGGAGCTCACAAATCAAATCTGTAGGATAATTAGTTCATAATAATGTATAATTTTCACTTTCTAAGGTTGGCACTGCATAATTTTAGGGACTTGTCATTATAAAGTTAATTATTTAAAATAAGTTGTAATCATATAAGCGCGGATCAAATTTTGAACGTGACTTTTTCAAAATCATAAAAAAACGGACTTTATCTATGAGAAAAGTACCGAAAAAAAACACACCTTATCTTATCGTAGGCCGCGGACGTGTGGCCAAACATATATCAGAATATTTCAAACAAATGAATATTCCTTTCCTTAATTGGGATCGTTCTAAAAAAACCCCGATATCGATATTTATAAAAAAAGTAGATAAAGTGCTTCTTGCCGTACCGGATGATTCAATAGAAAAACTAGCATCGTCAATTTCTAACAAGACTATAATTCATTTTTCTGGAGCAGTTACAAACAAAACAATAGAAAGTGCTCATCCACTATATACTTTTGGTCACGATCTTTATGATCTTAAGGTCTATAAAACAATACCTTTTATAACAGAAAAAGGCAAGAGGTCTTTCAAAGAATTATTTCCTGAATTAAATAATAAATCTTTTCAAATTAACAAAAAGGACAAGCTACTATATCATGCTTGGGCTTCAATGGCAGGTAATTTTTCCTCGCTATTAATTATTGAATATAGCAAAATCTTAAAAGATATTGATTTACCTTCATCTATAGCAAAGCCCTATTTGTTGCAGATGGTTAGAAATTCAGTTAAAAATGAGAGAGCGTTAACGGGGCCAATAATAAGAGGTGATAAAAAAACAATATCAAAGCATCTTAACGTAATTGGAGAGGATTTCATTAAAATATATCAGTCCTTTTTATCACTTTATTCAAAAAAGTACTCATGATTACAATTCAAAAGTTTAAGAAAATGAAAAAGTATGAAGAAAAAATTTCCATGATAACATGCTATGACTACACCTCGGCAAAAATAATAAATGAAACAGATATTGATTTGGTACTTGTCGGTGATAGCGCAGCTATGGTGATGCACGGTCATGATACAACTATCCCAGCAACTGTAGAGATGATGACAAGTCATATTGAAGCAGTAAAAAGAGGAATAGATAAGAAAATAATCATTGCTGATATGCCATTCCTAGCGCATAGAAATGACATAAGTTCAGTGATAAAATCAGTAGACAGACTCATGAAAGCTGGTGCGAATGCAATAAAAATTGAAGGAGGAATTGCTAATGCTAAAATCATTCAACATATAGTTGAATCTGGTGTGCCTGTCATGGGACACTTAGGCCTAATGCCTCAATCTGTGCACTCTATAGGTGGTTGGAAGGTTCAAGGAGAAACAGAATTAAACGCAGACCAAATCAAAGTAGACTCAGAGGCTCTAGAAGATGCTGGAATTTTTGGTCTAGTATTAGAAATGGTGCCAAGTGAATTAGCAAAAAAAATAACATTAAAGTTAAAAATTCCAACAATAGGCATTGGTGCAGGAGTACACACATCAGGTCAGGTATTAGTTTTCCAAGACCTGTTAGGCTTAAACCCTCAATTTAACCCAACATTTCTGAGGAAATATTTAGATGGTTTTTCCATGTTTAAAGAATCGATTAACCAATTTTGCAAGGATGTGAAAAGTGAAAATTTCCCAAATAATAAAGAGAGCTTTTGATGGAAACTTTTAGTAGTATAAAAGTATGGAAGAATTTCAGAGCATCTTTGAACATACAGTCCACTATTGGACTAATCCCAACAATGGGAGCAATACACAAAGGACACCTCTCTCTTATTAAAAGGTCAATTGCTGAAAATGATTATACAGTGGTAAGTATTTTTGTAAATCCAACACAATTTAATGATTCTAATGATTTTGAAAATTACCCAAAAGATATAGATAAGGATAAGAATCTCCTGTTTAGTACCGGGATAGATGCATTGTTAATCCCTGATAAAAAAGATGTTTACAGTGAGGATTATAGATTCAAAGTTGCCGAAAATAAATATAGCAAATTGATGGAGGGAAGTTCCAGACCAGGACATTTTGATGGTGTTTTAACAATAATAATGAAACTTTTACATATTGTTTCCCCCTCAAGGACATATTTTGGTAAAAAAGATTATCAGCAGTTAAAGTTGATAAAAGATATGGTTTCTTCTTTTTTTATTGATACTAAAATTATTGCCTGTAAGACAATAAGAGATAGCGATGGTCTGGCGCTTTCATCTCGAAATCAGTTAATATCAAGCGAGAAAAGGAAAGTAGCTAGTAAGTTTTACCATAGTCTCAGATCTTCAAAGTCATCAGAGGAAATAAAAATAGAACTAAATAATATAGGTTTTGATGTAGATTATATTGAGGAGCATGACGGTAGGCGATTTGGAGCAATTAAGTTAGGTCGGGTGAGGCTAATTGATAATGTCAAAATCTAACATTCTTTTAAAGATAAGTGGTTCAATAGCCGCATATAAGATTGGAGATTTAATCTCAATGCTTGTTCAGAGGGGTTATGAAGTTCAAACAGTTGCTTCTCCATCTGCATTAAAATTTATTGGACCCGCTACCCTTGAGGGTCTTTCTGGGAGAGCGGTTCTAACTGATACATATGAGTCAGGTAAGATGATGGCCCATATAAATTTAACTAAATGGTCACATCTGACAATTTTGGCCCCAGCAACCGCAAATACCATCAATAAAATAGGCTATGGTTTAGGTGAAGATCTTTTGTCGACAATGTTTTTAGCCCACGATTGGGCTAAGCCATATTTTTTAGCTCCAGCTATGAATACAAATATGTTAAATCATCCTGCAACACAGGAATCTATTGAAAGACTAAAGAGATGGGGAGTTAATATTCTTAATCCTGAATCAGGAAAACTAGCTTGCGGTGGTATAGGCTATGGACGCATGATGGAAACCGATAATATTTTAAAAACTATTTTACCATATCTTAAAAAAGAAATCAAACCATCTATTTTAATTTGCTCTGGAGGTACCAAAGATCCATTAGATGCGGTTCGCTATATAACAAATTTGAGTACAGGAAAAACCGGTGCCAATCTTACGGACGTATTTCTTAAGAAAAATTGGAGTGTTACTTATTTGACCGCAGTAGAGGGAGTTAGACCTCTAGGAGATTGTAAAATAATTACATTTTCAACTTCAGATGATCTGAAAAACAAAATATTAAACCTAGTATCCAATAATAATTTTGATGCAGTTATTCATTTGGCCGCTGTAAGTGATTTTTCAAATATAAATTATGATTCGACCAAAAAAATCTCATCTGAAAATGAAAAGCTAGTTCTAGAGATGGTAAGAACGCCAAAAATTGTGAATTCAATAAGAGGGAAAAGTAAAAATAAAAACATGCGCCTGATAGCATTTAAACTTACATCGAATGCTGGTTCAAAAGAAATAGAACAGCAAATAAACAAACTTTTTAAAAATGCCAATGCTGATTTAATTGTTCATAATGACTTATCAGGTAGAGAAAATAATATCCAGCATGAATTTAATGTTTACAATAAGGCTGGATTGATTTCTACTTTAGGCATGGGATCGGAATTAGGAGATTTTCTTGAATCCCAGCTTAAAAAGGTGTTAGTATGATTTTATGTCTCGATGTGGGTAACACCTCTATTTATGGTGGATTATTCAAGGAAAATAAAATTATTCTCCAATTTAGAAAAACCTCAGCATTTCGTGGATCATCAGACGAACTTGGTGTTTTTCTAAGATCAGTATTATATGAAAATAATTTAGACCCTGATTATATCAAACATATTGGTTTATGCTCAGTCGTTCCAGATGTTGTCCACTCATTAAGAAATGCGTGCATAAAATACTTTGGGCTTATACCCTTTGAATTAGGACCTGGAATAAAAACAGGACTTAAAATAAATTATAGAAACCCTTTGGAAGTAGGAGCTGACCGGATAGCAAATGCAATCGCTGTTATTGAAAGGTTTCCAAAAAAAAATCTAATTGTAATAGACTTTGGAACGGCAACAACTTTTGATATCGTATCAAAAGATAAAATCTACCATGGCGGTTCTATTTTACCCGGATTACAAATATCAATGGAAGCACTAGAGCAGAAAGCAGCAAAATTGCCTCCTGTTGAAATCATTAGGAGAAAAAAAGTGATTGGACGTTCAACAATGGGGAGTATTCAGTCTGGTCTCTATTTCGGCCATAAGGGAATGGTTAAAGAGTTGATTGAGCAGATAAGTTCTGAAGCATTTTCAAATGATCCACCAGTTGTTGTCGCAACTGGTGGATTCTCAAATTTATACAAAGAGGATGAACTATTTGATATAATTATCCCTGAACTAGTGCTACAAGGTATTAATATAGCTGTCAATAAGAATATGGATCGCTAAGACGATTCTATAAGGTCTCATATATGAATATTTGGCTGGAAAAATACTGTCGAGTAGGCCTAGATATTTCTTTTTCTTCTGCTTCCATGTTTTAACAAAGCTTCCTGCGATTGTACTTTTGCGATTACCGATGATTTAATCTCATATATCTTCTTTTTCGCTTTTAAGGAAGTTGCTTTTAAGTCCACGATAGGTTCTGGGTAGTCTTTGCTTATCACACAGCCTGTTTTAAGCTGTAGAGCTTTAGACATTAAATGAGGGTATCTCAGATATTCATTGGGCACACCTCTAAGCTCAGGAACCCATTTTTTCACAAAAACTCCATCAGGATCATGATCCTCTTGCTGCTTTATGGGGTTATAAATTCTAATTGCATTTATACCTGTCACTCCCGACTGCATCTGAAATTGATTATAATGAATACCGGGTTCATAATCTATAAAGTATTGACTGAGAAATTTTGATGTTTTTCTCCAATCTAACCATAGGTTATAAGAAGCAAATGATACAATCATTGCTCTCATTCGAAAATTTATCCAACCAAATTCTTTTAGGGACCTCATACATGCGTCCACCATTGGAAAACCAACATTTCCTGATTTCCATTTTTCAAAATATTCTGAGTTAAAATTAGTTCTTATTGCATCAAAAGCTCTTACCATATTTGTAAATTCTAGATCAGGTTGCATCTCAAGTTTCTGTACGAAATGACAGTGCCATCTAAGCCTTGAAGAAAACGAGTTCAATGATCTGAGCCAACCATTCTTTACATTATTTTCTCTTAGTTGTTCCTGCCGATTACTGGTTGCCCTCACTATTTGCCGGATTGAGATATTCCCTTGCGAGATAAAAGAGCTCAATCTAGAGCAGCTATTAAAAGATGTTATAGGACTAGATATTCTTTTTGTATAAAATTTCCCTCTATCATTGAGAAAGGAGTCAAGTTGAGACAATGCATTATTTTCTCCGCCTTTAATATTTTTATCATATTTTATTTTTTTCACTCCTAGTGATGCACTATTATGTATTAAAATATCACCCTTTAACTTTTTAAACTTGGACAAGTCAGGAGCACTAATTACCTTAGTTCTCATTTGAGTGTTCCACTTGCTTGACCAACCGTCCCTATTTTTCAATCCTTTTACTACGCCATTATTTTGAAACTGAGACCAATGTATTCTGTTAATTTTGCAATATTCAGATATTTTTTCATCTCTCATAAGTGTCTTATAGTTACCAACCTCATGGTTTGTCACTAATGATCTTATTCCATATTTATTGTTAATCTCATTTAAAACACTAACTGACCGTGCTCTGTAAACATTCAGAAGGGACATTTGAGATGAAAATAGTCCTGATAATTCTTCGATTGAATCATTTATAAGCTCTAGATGTATTGAACTAAAATCCTCTTCTTCAGTAATCTCAGGATCATAAATGTATATAGCTACGGGGTTTTTTGAATTTGATGCGTTGTATAATGCAATGTTATCATGGATTCTCAGGTCTTTTCTAAACCAAAATACTGTTAATTGATCCATAAAAATTATAGTGAAATGTAAACTTATTCACGAGCCCATTTGATCTGGGGCAAACGGGCTCGTATTTTTCAACCGATAATAAAAACTAAGATCTATATCTTCGGAAATTCGATCTTTTCAGCATAAAGCTTTTTATCTTTTAACTTTCCGTTAACATAAGCTCTTTTGATGACATTACAGTAACCATTGACCGCATGAGAGTCGCCATGGTCGTTAATGTCAACTCCATGTACCTTAAAAACATCTCTACCAATTTTCACTGACACGGCACATGTTTTGTCCTCTGTGAAAAAGTTACACATACCGCAAGATATTAGAACGTTTCCATCGACTTTCATATTTTTCGGAACAGATTCTATCAACCTCTTATTTTTTTCTGTATAATGAGAGTATGCCTGTGTTTTGGTGGGTGCGCACCCGCCACATCCGGCTAATGCTACATCAAGCACTGTAATTGCTAAAATGATGTAAAATATAATCTTCTTCATTGGTTGTCTAAAATTAACTGGTTAGTTAACATCTGAATCCATTTTTGCTCCGGCCCAGATGGCTAAGCCAAATGCGGTTTTGTTTACTAAGTCAGCAATATTGTAAATAATGTTAACGGTTCCGGCATCAGTTCCTCCCGCTATGTAACCTAGATAATATCCGATAGGATAAATTGCCCAACCAGCTGTCAAAATTATTCTGAGTGCGTTGAATGAAAATTGGCCACCTTTGCTGTTGCTATTTGCACTGATTTTCGAGGCCTCGCCTGCGAAAACCTCGTAAATGATGTAGATCCATGCAGCCATACCAACGATGAACGCTGGAATTACTGGAAATAAATTTGCTTCACCCGCAAAACCGGATATGAGCATTAATAAAGAAGCTCCTAGAAGTTTCCAAAACAGCACAACTGGCACTAAGGTGACTGCCGCCAAAATTAGGTAAAATTCTATAATCTGTAAGGGAACAGTGATCAACCAATCAATGTACCTAAATACGGTTGTGACATCACCCATTACTTGTGCCTCTCTCATGTAAAGATAGTGCCAGAAGGCAATACCTGTCACTAAGCCAGCCACTGTCATAGATGTTCTCCATTTTTTGTTTACATCACCTCTTTCCACAAAAAAGAATACAGTGGATGCGAGCATAATTGCAGTTGCCAAAAAAAATGACATACCTACAAAATCGTTAGGTTGTAGTGCAGTACTAAGTATCATTATTTACTCCTATGTTCTTATGAAAACGATCAAAGCGCTCATCTAAATTAAAAAATGTTTAACCTAGATACAAACATAATCTGCTCTATAATACTTGAACGCACACAATTTTTGATTTTGATAAGTAGTCTTAATTGTTCTTATTTTTAATACTCTAAGGCATGCCAGAATAATGAAAAATGTAATAGGAACCGAATTGAAATTTTGTTCGCATGAGCCCATGACAGGATTTTTTAGGGATGGGTTCTGTAGAACTGATGATAATGATGTCGGTAGGCATGTGGTCGCATGCGTGATGACAGAAGATTTCCTTAACTTCACCAAGTCTATGGGAAATGATCTCATAACACCAAACCCAGAATTTGGTTTTCCTGGACTCAAAGAGGGGGATAAGTGGTGTGTCTGTGCGCTCAGATGGAAAGAGGCTCATGCTATCGGATTAGCCCCTCCTGTTATTCTTGAAGCAACCCATGTTAAAACTCTTGAATACATAGATTTAAGTATTTTGATAGAAATGTCTCTGAGTAGCCAGGATTTAAATTGAGTTAATTTTCAAATTTCAAAACAATATCCCTTATTATAAAATCACAATGATTCAAGAACTATTTTCAAAAAGTGAAGCTCTGTCTCAAATGCATTCCTTTGTTGAATCAAAAGCAAACCGTTATCAGGCGATGCGTAACTACGATTTCGGTAAATTAGAAGAAAATTATGTCAGTGGTTTATCTCCAGCTATAAGCAGGAGAATCATTACTGAGGAGGTTTTTCTCAAAACTATTTTAAAGTCATTTTCTTTTAGCAGAGCAGAAAAACTAATTCAAGAAGTTTGTTGGAGAACGTACTGGAAAGGTTATCTTGAAAACAGAAGTCAGATTTGGACAAACTATCTAACTGACTTAATCAATTTAAAATACCTTAAGGCATCTCAGGAATATAAAACTGCATCCGAAGGTAAAACAGAGATCGAATGCTTTAACAAATGGATAAATGAATTAGTGGGAAATGGCTATTTGCATAATCATACAAGGATGTGGTTTTCTAGCATTTGGATACACACTTTGAAACTGCCTTGGCAATTGGGAGCAGAGCTTTTTATGAAGTTTCTTCTTGATGCGGATCCTGCATCAAACACTCTATCTTGGCGATGGGTTGCTGGAAACCATACACTAGGAAAGACTTACTTGGCAAATCCTAGCAACATCAAGAAATTTACTGGAGGTAGACTATTTCCTGAAAATCAACTTGCTTTACAAGCTAAAGAAACAAATCAGGATGGCACTATTGAAGTTTCAACTGTAAAAATTGAAAAAATAAGAAATCCAGAGTTTGTTGAGTGCCTATTAGTTCATGAAAATGACCTTTCATTTGAAAATATTCCTCTATCCAACATATTGTTAATTCAGGATAAAAGTTTGTTGGCCTATGATCGTTCAAAATTTGTTAGACATTTTATTGACGATGCATTAATTGATTGTAAAAATAGAATAACGAAACAATTTGATAAAGAAATTCAACTCCTTAATTTTGATAGGATAGATGCTTTAAAAGATCTGGTTGCAAAAAGAGAAATAAAAATAATTCACACACCATATCCAGCAGTGGGGGCATTGAGGGAAAAAATTTTACAAATAGAGAAACTTGTTCCGGTGAAAATTAATTTTTTGTATTCAAAATGGGACCAAGCATTTTGGCCTCACGCAGATAGAGGTTTTTTTAAATTGAAAAAAAAGATACCGGAAATTATTAATTCGTTTTTAACCTAATGTAAAAAATTTAGAATTATGTTCGAATGAACTGACTTCCATACTTAAGGTTCTTGCTTCTTCGATGTTTATATCTTAAAAAATTAAAATATTTTAGGTCTAATCAAAAATTGAGTCTTTTATCCCTTTATTTACTTGGTAGTTATCATACTTAACAGTAATTAGACCTCTGACCATGTCACCATTTATTTTATTTTCATTACCAAAAAGAAGTCCTATATCTTTTTTCAGCCATTTTGAAAATCTGGAATCTTTTATAAAATATTCTACCTTTGATTCTACAGGTAAAAGAAATTTTTCGTTTACAAGCTTATATTCATTTTGAATTTCCATTATTTTCAGTGTGTCAATTTTTGTAATCACATTGGTAACTACCCAATTTGATGTATCAATTATCACATCTACAGTAGGCTTGAATGATAGTTTAGCATAATCATTTGGCATCTCAATTGCTAAGCTGTCCACAATCACATTACCAACCATCATGATTTTATTTTCACCCAGTCTTACTGTGCCTTTGTTAATTTTAATATCAGTTAGATTATTAAAATTTTCTATGGGTGAAGTGAACATACCTGTTCTGGGGAGAATCCCAAATCCTCTACTTTTTATCTTTACTTTGTTTGGTTGTTTAAAAAAAACTTTATATTTTTTTTTTGGCATTCTAAAGGCAGGTACGGAAACTGATATGGTCATTTCCACTTTATAATCATTTACCGATCGATACATTTTTTCTGTATTATCAATCATCCGTCTAATGTTTTTGTTGTCTGAAAATAGATTGTTAGTGAAAAAGAAAATGAAAACATATGTTATATGAATAATTTTTTTCAAGCTACAATTTCCTTTTTATTAAAATGATAAAATGAAAAGCTCAAAAATAAAACAGACCATGACATACAAACCAGTGCGGCACTAAGAATTGTATGCCAGGGAACTGGATCATAAAATGAGGTTAGAAATAAGTCAATGTATCCGGTGAAAAGAAAAGGATTGATTAATTCGAATATTTTTAGAGGTATGAATGAAATTGCCGTTCCTATAAATACTGTGCTTATTGTAATAATGATGGGTGTGACACTGTTTTTTGAAAAAGTCGACAACATAAAACATAAAATGCTAATTGTAACCATTACAAAAGATGAAGTAAAAAATGCAAGAATGAAGCGCCATAATATATCATCTTGGCCCAAAAATAATAGTCCCATGTGGAAAACTGCCAGGTCTCCGATTCCAAGAATAATGCAACTAATGATTAAAGTGTAAAATACAAAAAAAAACATCATTAGGATTGTGTACAATATTACGATAATTAGTTTACTAATCAGGACATGTCTCCTTGATACAGGTCTTGATAGATACATCCTAAAGGTACCTTTTGAGTACTCGCCTGATACAATTTCAGATGCAACAATTGTAGCCAAAAAAGGCATTTGTCCAATTAGAATTGCAATAATAAGATAGCTTGCAAGGTAACCATTGGTCAGAGTTCCCACCACAATAAAGGAATCGTTTAATTGTCCATATATTTTATTTTCTAAATAGCCTGCACCATTTCCTATTGCCAATACAATTAGTGGCACAAGAAAAGAAATAAGTACAAAACTGATGTAGGTTCGCTTTTTGTGGAGCGCCTTTACGCTTTCGTTAAAAAGTAAAGATTTAATCATAAAAGTATTGTATAAGACTCGACTCTCTATGAAATGATTTTATACCGTTATGATGGTTGGCTACAGAACTAAATTTTTCAGATTTTAATGATATTTGACGCTTTACAATAATAATATTATTTTGTTGGAAAATAATTTCCATTTTCTCAAAATTATTTATGAAATCAATTGCTGTTTTTGAGTCGAAAACTTCTAATCTAAAAAATTCTTCATTTTCTTGGGTTGAATTCATTTCTTTTGTTACTAGAAGTTTCCCTTTTTTTAAAATCGCAACATGGGTGCAAAGTCTGTCTACTTCTAAAAGGGAGTGAGTGGATATACAGATGGTTTTCCCTAACTGATTAAGCCTTATTATTAGATCTGCCATGCTATTGACTCCTAATGGGTCAAGTCCATTAGTAGGCTCATCAAGAATTAAAATCTCTGGGTCATGGAGTAACGCTTGTGCGATACCGAGTCTTTGTTTCATTCCGTAAGAGTATTTTGATACCTTATCGTTTGCACGATGGCTGAGGCCTACAAGATCTAAAACTTTTTCAATTTGACGGAAAGAAGTACCTGTTAGTCTAGAAAATACTTCCAAATTATTTCTTGCACTAAGGTACTCATAAAAGCAGGGGTCTTCTACAATAAATCCAAAACTAGTGAGATAGTTGTTGTTCCCTCTAATCGTATCACCGTTATAGAGGATTGATCCTTCCCAGTCTCTTATCAGCCTGGCAAAAATTTTGATCAAAGTAGATTTCCCACTGCCATTTGGTCCTAAAAGCGCAAAAATTGAACCTATGGGTATTTGAAAAGAAATATTATCAAGGGCTTTAATATTTTTATAAGACTTTGATAATCCATCTATTGATATGTGGTCTGTTTTTGAATTCATTAGTGTAAATCCATTATCTCCATAATACCTGTTCCTTTATATATTATTCCACCTTTTAGCTTCATTGTAAACTCACTATCAAACCTGGTATAATATGGGTCAATGTTTGATATATTAAATGCAACTCTGAAAGGGTAAGGTAGGCCCATACGTTTGAAAATATCAATATTGTCAATAATTTCTTTACCGGAAATATCTACGGAGTAGTTATCATCGCTTTTGATTGCAAAATTAGAGAATTGGGGTTCATTTTTCTTTCTGTAATTATTTTTAATAAGGTTACTTTTCATTGTGTAGAGATCTTTATTTCCGAATTTGTTGACAATTAGTTCATCATTTTTGCATATAAAAAGTATTGGTACGTCAAACCCACCTCGGTTTGGAACCATATTTAATTCCGCCACAATGATGGTGTAAGGACCCGCTACTCCTCTGAACCATGTCCACCCCTTAAAAAGTTTCTGAAGCGGGGTATTGCCCCAATTGTGGTCATGGTATCCGGATCCATTTACTTTAGACATTTTATTTTTGTAGGTCGCATAGCCGTTGATAACTCCATTTGGTACTGCAGCCAGCCATGCAAAATAGTTTTCACCCGCAGCTATTATTCCATCTTGAGGCCTATATGGTTTGGTTGTGGATGTTAATGTAAAATCGATTCCAAATCCATCAAAATCATCTGGATCTATCTTTATTTTGTACTTATCTAAGTTTCCCGAAATGAGGTTGTTACCCATTTCCACATGGCAACTATCAGTGGAAAACTTAACATTATTGCCTTTAAAATATTTTAGCTTTGAGAATTCCTCTCCATTGGGGTCTGTGTAGTTGACTCCGATAAAATACTGATCTCTTAAAAAATGAACTTTGTAAAAATATGTGACAATGATTGTACCATCATTAAGTTTCGTGTCTAAATACCACCATTCAAATTGATTTTTCGAGCCATCTGTTCTTTGACCATCTTCCCAATTACTGACTTTTTGACTTAGTTCATTGGGTTGGTTGGAGTCCTCAAAAAATTCCTGATCATAAAAGCCAAGATATACCCTTGTGCAAGAGATGGTTGATAGTGTAAATAGAATTAAAAGTATGTTCTTCATTTTTCTAAATTGTGAAATAAATAAAAGTTGTTAAAATAGTATTAGTAGTTTTAATAGAAATCGATTATAAAGTACATCTATCTAGTTTTAATAAAAAATTATTCACAAATATATACACATAAAATAATAAGTTAACCCCTTCACATCAAAATTCAATATCAAGGAAATGGATATCAACTGACCTAAAAATTAAATAAATGGAAAAATTAGAAAACCTGATACTTCAATACATGATTAATAATCCAAATAAAAACTATTCTGAGAAAATGTTAACCTTTCTGGAACAACCGAACTGTTTTTCAAGAGAAAATCACAAAGGTCATTTTACAGGATCAGCTTGGATTGTAAGTCGTTGCAAAGAGTTTGCATTGATGAATTATCACAAGAAACTAGATAAATGGATTCAATTTGGTGGTCATTCAGATGGGGAGGAGGATTTATTAAAAGTCGCAATTAAGGAGGCATCCGAAGAGACTGGGATTTCTGGCTTTAAAACCCTCTCAAGCGATATTTTCGATATAGATATTCACCTAGTCCCTTTTATGAAGTCGCAACCTGCTCATTACCATTACGATGTTAGATTTATATTAGAGGCTGACCGTAAAGAAAAAATTAAAATTAGCTCAGAATCTAAAGAAATAAGATGGGTGCAGTTGGGGGAGATATATCGTTTAAATTCTGAAATATCAATCCAAAGGATGATAGATAAGACAGTTAAGCTATCTTTAGAGAACAAACTTTTGAAGGACTGTAAATAATGAAAAATTTGTGTTTACTATTTTACTTTTTTGGAATCTTGGATGCTCAAATGGAAACTGGTAGCGATTTATTTACTGCGCTCAACTCTGTCAATGAAAGAGAAAAAAATCATGCCAAGTATTTTATTGCAGGTTTTATATCTGGACACCGTTTTGCTCTTGAGGGCTTAAATCCCTACAATATGTTTCAAGAGAGAATACCAAATGATAGCCAGTACAATATATTTTTAGAAAGAAAAATTACGGATCTTGAGTTGTATCCAAAAGAACAAATAGTAGCATGGGAGGTGCTATTTAAAGTAATTAACGATTATTTGATTCAATATCCAGATGAACGGCACCATGATGCAAAAATTTTAATTAGAAAGTCACTTTTGGAGGCGTTTAGGTACAACAATAATTAATTTTGAAAATTAAATCATGCATTCTAAAATGATCTATAAAAAAAACATGTCGGAGATTTCAAAAAAGTTTTTCACGGTGTATGTAGGGTTTTGGCTGAGAACCAATTGATTATCACCAATTCTATCTAATATCGCTATTGAATCCATTTTTACATTATTTGCTACTCTTATATCTTGAAATCCGTCACCGATCATAATAGCTTGATCAGGACTGAGCTCCAAAAATGTAAGAATGGTATTTAATCCACTTGGGTCAGGTTTAGGAGGATTTACATTGTCTAGCCCTACTATTTTTTCAAAATATTTATTTATTTTCAACTTTTTAATTATCTTTAATGCAGGCTCAATTGGTTTGTTTGTAAGAACTGCTTTTCGGATATCAGCACTTTTCTCAAGAAAACTTAGCACACCTGGGTAGAGCTTGGATTGATTATGAGTTTCCGAATTATAATTAATCAAAAACATTTTGTAAATTTTTTCATCAACTAATACATTCGGAGGAAGGCAGGTATTTAACAAGGTTTTTGCTCCGCTACCAATTGCGCTTTTAATGAATTTGTTATTCTTTCGGGGTAAACCAAGCTCATTTAAAGTTTCATTAACTGCGTTTGCTATATCTTCCAAGCTATCAACTAATGTGCCATCTAAGTCAAAAATGATTCCTTTTTTATTTTTGATCAAATCGCTGCTTTTTTTAAATAAATTTTAGTAACAATATTTGATACTAAATTTACGTAATAACGACAAGGAGAAATGGTGAAAAGAATCCCGATAATGTTATTTCTTTTAAATGTTTGTATAGGTAAAACCCAGTTTACAGACCGTCAAATAGCCATAATGGTTCCCAAATATTTTTCCAGAGATCACCATTCTCCAACAATTACACGTACTCGTGTTTATGCAGAGGAGGGGAAAAAAGTATTTCATCTTGAGATAGAAGTCAATCGGAATAGGTATGAAGGCGAAATAGATTATACTCTTGGTGCAATGGCAAGTCTCTGCCAGTATGCAAAGAGACCATTTGATAAATTTGTTGTTATTATGCATCAAGATGGCAGAAATACAGATTCAGAAATACTTGAGGCTAAAGCACGCTGCACTATCGATTATTTTATAAATAAAAGAATGAAGTACGATCGCTGGGTCAAGAAATGCACGCAAACAGAAAAACTATAAAATTAATAAACAGATAGTTTATCAATCTGAAGTGCATGATTCATGTAGTTTTTTTTAAGTAATGAAAATTTTTATTGCCTATATCATTTTTTCCTTGCTTAACTTCTGCAATCTGAATGCTCAATCGAGTTGGAATAAAAAGTATATTCAAAATAAAAACGGTTTAATCTTTGTTCCTATATCAAAGATACCTTACACTGGAGAAGTTTTCTCACTAGACAAAAAGGGTAATGTTACAGAATCTATTTTTTATGAGAATGGAAAGCCGAAAAATGAAAATCAAAATTTTTCAAAGTGGTATGAAAATGGTCAAAAAATGGAGGAGAGGAATTTTCCAACCAATTTAAAAAGCGGATATTTTCATTCATGGTATGACTCAGGACAAAAAAAAAGCATCAAAAATTGGGTCAGTGGAAAACAGGAAGGAAAATGGACAAAATGGTTTCCAAATGGTCAAAAACAATTTGAAGGAAATTATGTAAATGGCGAAAAGAATGGACTATGGAACTTCTGGTATAAAAACGGTCAAAAAGAACGAACAGGATTTTATAGAAACAATAAACTTTCATCAGGAAAGTATATTCAGTGGTACGAGAACGGTATTGTGGAAATAGAAGGTTTCTATAAAAGTTCGAAAAAAGATAGTGTTTGGACTAAATGGGACAAGGAAGGAAACAAAATTAATAAAATTGATTATAAACATAGCCAAAAAAATGGAAATTTTATGGAGTTTTACATAAATGGTAATAAAAGATTTCAAGGCCAATATTTAAGTGGCAGTAAACATGGTATTTGGGAAGAATGGTCAGAATCCGGATATCTTATACTAGAAAGTCAATACTCCGAGGGTGAACTCAATGGTAAATGGATCACATATAGAAGTAATGGTACAAAATTATGGGCTGGTAACTATATTAATGGTTTAGAAGATGGTTTATGGGTCGCATGGTATGAAAATGGCCAGAAAAAAAGCGAAGGAATTAAGAAAAAAGGCAAGCTCTTCACAGGTTCATACAAAGAATGGAGTGATCGAGGAGTTACAATTTTAGAAGGAATGTACAAAGAATGGGGTAAACATGGTATTTGGAATGGTTATGATGATTATGGTAATAAGATCTTTGAAGAACATTACCAAAATGGAGATATCATAAAGTCTATTACTTTCTGAACACTAAAAAGAACCTTCTTTTTAAGTTAATTATATTTAAATTCTGTTTTCGAGGAATTTTGCAATGACATCAAAATTAAAAAAAATAAAATTCTGGCCATATATTCTATTTGTATCTATTAGTTGGTCTCAACATAAAGTAAATGTAAATCATTTATTAGAATATGGTGGTCTCAAGTACATGCCATTCTCAGAAAAACCATATAGTGGCAAGGTATTTGAGTTATACAACAATGGGGAGAAGCATTGGGAAAAAGTATACAAAAACGGTCTTGAAAATGGGTATTATAAATCTTGGTACCCATCAGGAAAACAACAAATGAAAGTTATGTTGCGAAAAGGAAATTGGGATGGAAAATACATTTATTGGTTTGAAAATGGTAAATCAAAGGAAGAAATAAAGTATAAAAATGGTATAAAAGATGGGAAATATACTTTTTGGTCAGAGGAGGGTCAAAAAATCGAACAAGGTTTGTATAGTAATGGTAAAAAGCATGGATTAAATATTTCTTATTACGATAACGGGAAAAAAGAACAAGAAATATCCTATTCTAATGGAGAATTACATGGTCCAAGAAAATCTTGGTATGAAGGCGGAAAAATGAAAGAAGAGGCAAACTATAATCTGGGGAAATTAAATGGTGAATATCAAAGCTGGTCTCTAAACGGAAAGCTGTTAAAACAAAGAAATTATTTAAATGACACACTTCACGGACCAAGTACGATGTGGTGGAGGAATGTTGAATCTAGCGGGACAGTGAAAAAGAATATTGAAAAATTAAATGGTCCTTTTGGATCTCCAAATCAAAACCATTTTAAAAAAGAAGAAACATTTTATGTCATGGGTGAACTCGATGGAATCTATAAAAATTGGCAATCAGATGGCATCTTGATAAAAGAAATTCTGTATGCAAAAGGTAAGATCAATGGACCCTCAATCATTTGGTGGCCTAATGGAAATAAAAAAGATGAGATAGTTTATTCAAATGGAAAACCAAATGGATCAGTAAGCTCATGGTTTGAAAATGGACAGAAAAAAGAACAATATTTTATCAGTAAAGAGAAGAAATATGGTGTACATAGCACATGGTTTAAAAATGGACAGAAGAAATATGAGCACACCTATTCGTCGGGAAAGTTAAATGGAGCAAGCTCGATTTGGTACCAGGGGGGACAGAAAAAAGAATCTGGTTTCTACTTCGAGGGTAAACCGAATGGATACTTTACATACTGGAATGAAAATGGTCAACGAAGAGAAGAAGGTAGTTTTAAAAATGGAAAAAGAGAAGGACTATATACATATTGGCATGATAATGGGCAAAAACGGCAAGAGATAAATTATACAAATGGAAACCGTGAAGGCAAAACTATAGTATGGTGGCCAAATGGACAAAAGAAGAAGTCCGGTAAAAACAAAGACGGGAAGCCTATTGGAAAATGGAATTATTGGTCCAATGATGGTGCGCCACAAAATGAAAGCTTCACTCTAAAAACAAATAAAAAAGATCCATTGAAAAAAGGAAACAAAATCTTATCTGAAAGAAAATTTAATGATGGTCCTTATGTAGCATTTCATCCCAATGGCATGATTAAAGAAAAAGGAAATTATAAAAATGGTGAAAAAGATGGTTCATGGCGATTATATAATTCCAGAGGTCAAGTTCTTCAGCTAGAGACCTATTCTTCAGGGAAAATATCAGAGCTGAAGAAACCCGGGGCTATGAGAAAATACGCTACATTTCATGAAAATGGCCGAGTCAAATCAGAAGGGATTTTGAATAATGGTGAAAGGGATGGGGAATGGAAGGTATATAACGAAAAAGGTGATCTTGAAAAAACTGCATACTTTGATTTTGGTGAATTGGTTGTTGAAAGAGGTGCAGATATAACCTCAGACTATATTGATTACCATGAAAATGGACGGATCAAAGAACAAGGTAAAACTTTTCATGGGCAGCGTGACGGAAAATGGAAGTTTTTCAACGAAGCGGGACAATTAACAAAAACCATTCACTACCTCATGGGTGAGATGGTTACCGTTGAAAATCCAACTGACATTCAGGAATTTGTTTCTTATCATGATAACGGGAGGATTAAGGAAAGAGGTATGACTAACAAAAATGAAAGAGATGGAGAATGGATGATGTACAATAATAAAGGCAACTTGTCAAAGATAATAATGTACCAGAATGGAAAGATCATAATCGAAAAAGATGCTACAAAGTTTGAGGAATTTGTCTCTTATCATGATAACGGGCGAATTAAAGAACAGGGACAAACCTACATGGGCAAGAAAGATGGGAAATGGAAATTTTACAATGATAAAGGTAAGCTAACCAGAACTATCTTTTACCTCGTGGGAGACATCATAAAACAGGATAGTTCCATGTAAAAAGGAAAAGGAAAAACTTTAATCTTTTAAATTGCTTAAACGAGATCTTTTTTTCTTATTACCGCGAAAAATTTTTAACATATTATTAGCTGCACCTACATAAGGTTCCTGTGCTTTATTCATTCTAATGACTTGTTGTATGATGCTAAATATTATGATGCCGAATATCAAAGGAACTAGGAACGGGATAATTTTTAACATATTTAAGATTTTAAATTAGCATTTTTCCGAGGTGTATCTTATAGGTATTTTTCTAAAAATTGAATTTGTACGATATTGATGTAGATTTGTTAAATAGTTTTTAAATTATAGTATTGCACACTTAAAAATTACAAAATACACGGAAAATAACTTGAAATATCTAAATTGTCTATTAACTGTTGTTCTATTTGCTATTGGTTGTTCGAGCGAATCTAAAAAAATAGAAAAAAAAATAAATGAATATAATAAATTTGATACGGCCCCAATTCCAAAATCTTCTGTATCACCTTACGTAGATATTACACATCCTGGCGCTGAAGTAGTTGTCCAATTTTTTGTGGATAAGCTCGGAAAGGTTAGTATCCCAAAGGTACTGAAAAGTAGTGGCAACGATGTATTAGATAAAGCTGCGATTAATGCAATTGAAGAGACTACTTTTATCCCCGCAATGTTTAATGGTGAGCCTGTCCCGGTATGGACTGAAGTTGAAGTAATATTTCCCTCTACCCAAAACAAAGTTGAAAATGTAACAGCAATTACACGAAACGAGCTGGATAATGTTTACCAAGGTGAAATATCAAACACATTAGAAGCAATAGGAGTAAAAGTTACTAATCAGCAAGAGATTGATTTGAAAATTAATTTTCAATCTCAAATTTTAGAGTCGGACATAGAAATAGGTGCTTTGTTGCTTGAAGAAGAGACGAACTTTTTAAAGAATGAAATCCAAAATTTTATTTTCCACATGAATAATGATGAAGGCTCATTACAAAATGGGGTACAACTCTATAGATCTGCTTCGGACTCTAGAATTACTTTAGTTGGTCATGATGGTGTAGTTCTTGCAGAATCGCATTTAGAAGAAAATAATATTTCTAAGATGGAGAATCATGGAAATCGGCCAGAAATAATTGCAGCAAAATCAATGGAATATGGAGTCGCCACTCGATATAGTAGCACTCTCAATGAAAAATTTTTATATGTTGCTTTTGCATACGAGGAGGATAATGATAATCGCCGTATTTATGTTCGATTTTCAAAAGCAATTAATGAAATTAAAGAACAAAGGACTCTGAGGATTTACGAGAAAGAGCTGATTGAAGCCCTAGAACAGTCAGAAGTTGATCTCAGTTCATCTCAGAAAGAAAACTTCATAAACTTATTTGTTCAAAGGTTGAAAAAAAGACTAAAAGACAAAAATATTCAAACTAGCATTGAAGAAAATGAAAAACTTATTAAGAATTATGTGACAAAATTAGATTCAAAAAGTCAAGATATTGCTGATCAATTGAAGTTAGAGATTGTATCATTTATTGAATATATGAAGAGTTCAAAAAGTGACTTACAACTATCCGCTGAAACATATGGGAAAACTGCTGATGTTCGAGTTACATTGATTAATGCAGATGGTACTGTCCTGGCTGATTCTTATATTGAAGCTTCGGATGTAATAAAAATGGTTAATCACTCTGGCAGACCAGAGGTGGCGCAATCTAATAAAATCACATATGGTGTATCTTTCAGGTTTAGCAAAACAATAGAACAAAAGCTTGTATATGTTTGTCAGCGATTATCCAGCGAAATAAAAGGTATAGGATATGTACGTTTAGCTAGATCAATAAGGTCTGACTATTCAAAAATTAGTTTGGATGATGATCAGATATTTGATTTATACATATCTATCATGAAAAGAAACTTTAATCTTTCGGGATTTAACGTTACTGAAAATCAGTTTTTAAAATTTAAGAAAAGCTTTAAAACTTTATCAAAGAATAACAATAAAGTAGTAAAGGTTGATCTTCGCGTAAGGAACTTTAGATTATACTTAGATGAAATCAATAGGTCATTCGACATGGCCAGAATTGAAATAAGCGAAAAAAACAATGAAAGGTTTTTCAGTCAATTCATATCCAGTGTTGAGCGTGAGTTTAATTCGAATAGTATTATAGATGTTTCGGCAAATGAAAAAGTGGTCAAAACCTACTTAAAAAATATTGAATTCAAAGAAAAGCAAAGGAAAAAAAGCACCAAGCTTGAGGGGGAGCATGTTGATTATCATGATAATGGAAGAATTAAGCAAAAAGGAATATATTTATCTGGAAAAAAACATGGTGATTGGAAAGAGTATAATGCAAGGGGTCAATTAACTAAGATCATTACATTTTCCGATGGAAAAGTTATTAAGTTAGAAAACCCCGGTGCGATTCGCGATTCAATTGTCTATCACGCAAATGGACGAGTAATGCTCCAAGGAAAAACCAATGCCAGAGTAAGAGATGGTGAATGGAAAGAATATGATGCAAAAGGAAAATTAATTAAGATTACAACCTATGACTTTGGAGATATAGTAAACCAAAAGAATCCTGGTGCGATTGAAGAAATAACCCTATATCATGACAATGGACGAGTTAAGGCTTCAGGAATTGTTAATAATCAGAAAAGAGATGGTGTTTGGAAATTCTTTAACGTAAGAGGAATTCACACAAAAACCACAACCTATTCAAATGGAAAAATAATCAAAACTATTTCAAAAATTGGTGAAGACGCACCTAAGCTTAGAGAAGGTACAGCAGTAACCTATCATAATAATGGAAGAATAAAAGAGGAAGGGAAATACTCTAGGGGCAAAAAGAATGGAGAGTGGCGAGAATTCGACGCAAGGGGAAAACTAACTAAAGTAAAAATATATGATAAAGGTAAAGTTGTCCATCAGCAAAGTCCTGGAAGGGTAAAGCCATTTGTATCCTACCATAATAATGGGCGCATAAAAGAAAAAGGTATGAAGAAAAATGGTAAGAGAGATGGAGAATGGCTTCTCTACAATAAAAATGGAAAACTTCTTAGAACAACTCAGTATTTATCAGGAGAAATAGTAAATAATATTAACTCTGAATTAGTTGGTCCCGTTACTAATTATTTTGAAAATGGGTTTATAAAAGAAGAGGGTATTTTGAATGATGGAAATCGAGATGGAATATGGAAAATTTATGATGAGGAAGGTAGCCATATTCAAAATATTATATACACAAAAGGGAAAGTGCTAAAAAAAGAAAAAATTTAGGAACATAAATTTTAATTCACATTAATTACTAAGTCTCATTTAATAAGGTAAATTTGATAATTGTATCTAAATATTCTTAAATGGAGTTGATAATGAAGAACTATAAAATTGGAATTATTACTGGTAGCCTATTAACACTCAGTAGTTTAATGTTTATTTCGGCAAGAACCCTGAATGTAAAGCAAACAAAATTTGATCATATTGTTGTAAAGTCAATTACTCTGAAGGATGATTTTGGAATGACAAGTATTTACCCTGGAGCAATTCAAATAAAAAATAAACGATTTTCTGAGGTTATTATAAGACCGGATTTATTAAGCATTGATAACTACAGAAATTCAACAAACAAAGAACTATCAATAACAAATGAAAAACTGGTTTTCAAAAAAAATGGACAGGTAAAATATTCTTTACCTCCTCATCAATTGAACTGAGTTTTTTTTATTCAAAACAAAAATAAAATAATACCATGTCAACCCCATATTCATGACTAAGAACGCTCTAATCTTATTTTTTTTAATTTCATTAATATATCCCAATTCGAAAATCGTTTTGGGTAGCGGTTATTATTTAGAATCAAAAGGATTGGACTCTGTTGAGGTTCAATATGAATCTGAACAGATACTGATTAGCAGAAAAAATGGAGAGATTACGATTTTTAAATTAAAATCAGATAATATTTTCTCAAGAAAAAAATTCCCTCGACAAACTTCTGATGTAGGTAATAACTATTCTTTTCTCAAAATTGATAGTGAAAATAAATTTAGTATAGTCGACGAAAATGGAACTGCAGTGAGTAGTTTTATTCTATACGCCAATCCTGGTTTATTAAATAAATTACTTGCTATTCTTTTGGGAAGTGCACTGCTAACGTCATTCATTCAGGCATATTTAAAAATAAATAAATTGTGGAAAAGAAGAAAAATAACAGAGGTCGCGAATAGCATATCCATAGTGGCATCCTTGCTTGGGTTTGCTGTTTTATTTCCATTTTTATTAAATAGTTTATTTGTTACTGAAGACTACCCTGCTGCAGTTAAATCATTAATTGGCTTGGTTCTTGCTTCGATGTTTTCATTGATAAGTATTGGATATTTTATAGATGAAAATAGAGGAAAAGGTATTTTGAGTTTGTTGCTAAATGCTATATCTGCTGAGAAAGGTGAATCGACAGATTTAATTAGTGCTATGCTTCGTCCTCATGGCGCAAAAAAAATTATTGACATTTTAATTAAGCTTGCTGCAATTGATGATGATGTTGCTCAGGAAGAAATTGATTTGATTAATGAGTTTTCCAAAAAGTGGAACATTGATATCCCTGATTTGAAAGCTGGGAAACCAGATGGTATTACTAACTTGGTTGAATTAAAGTCCTTATTGCAATCCTATCTTGATGAAAAACCTGATGTAGAAATTGCTAAAGGTCTTACAGATCTTATAAATCGAATGGCAGAAGCGGATGAAGAGGTGACAAGAGAGGAGGCAATGGCTATCGCAGAATTTAGCGGTATGATCTCTCATTATGTTAACAAAGAAAAAGGTGGGTCAGTGGATATGTTCGAAGTAAACATTGTACCGCAAGGAAATCATCAAATACGCGCAATAAATGAACTGCTTCCAGGCTTAGATTCCGTTAAAGACAGAGGTGGTGAGGTGTTTAAGGTTGGAAAGTTTTTTTCTGAGGATTACGCCGAAGCAGTCTGTAGTAAGTACATCTCACTTGGGCTATACTCAAGTTATGTACGCACAGAGACCAATGATGAAACTTAAAAAAAATCTAGAGTTCTTTAAGGTCTTTTAAAAGTTGTTGTAGCATATCTTTCGCATCGCCAAAAATCATAATTGAGTTATCATAACCAAATAATTCATTTTGTATGCCCGCAAATCCGGGGTTCATTGTCCTTTTATTAATCATCACTGTTCTGGATTTATCTACATCAAGTATTGGCATACCATATATTGGAGAAGAGGTATTGTGTCTTGCAGCAGGATTTACAACATCGTTTGCACCGAGTATTAGGGCAACATCACAATCTTCAAATTCTGTGTTAATTTCATCCAAATCTTTTAACTGTTCATAGGGAATATTTGCTTCTGCAAGAAGCACATTCATGTGCCCAGGCATTCTACCAGCAACTGGGTGTATAGCATACAAAACTTCTTTGTTTTTTGACTGAAGAAATTCTGCTACTTCTCTTACTGCATGCTGTGCTTGAGCAACCGCTAGTCCATAACCAGGGACTACAATGACTTTTTCTGCCGCATCAAATATCATCGCAGCCTCTTCTGTAGAGTAGCTTTTTACTTGAATCTGTTTACCATCGGGTTGTGAGGCTTGACCATCATCTGATCCCATAGCTCCGAATATAACATTTAAAAGAGATCGGTTCATTCCCTTACACATGATGCTAGTTAATATTATTCCTGATGCTCCTACGAGCGAACCAGCGATAATTAATCCATTGTTTTCTAATACAAACCCCGTAGCGGCCGCTGCAATACCTGAATAAGAGTTTAGGAGCGATATGACAACGGGCATATCAGCTCCACCAATTGGGATTGTTAATGAAATTCCCATTAAAGCAGATATGACGATTATGTAATAAAAAGTGAAATTAGTGTTTTGTCCTTGTAATATTAGTGAGTTACTGGAAATTATTTTATAGCTTACAAATACAAGCAAAATGGCTAATGATGCATTTATAAGTTGCTGTCCAGGAAATATAATTGGTTTGCCACTAATAAAACCCTGAAGCTTTCCAAAAGCTATAAAACTTCCAGTAAGAGTAAGAGCACCAACAAAAACTGAAAACATAATTGTTGCAATGTCAAAGTTTGCTAGAGTTTTACTAGGGTTTAGGAATTCGGCGGCGGCAACAAGTGCGGATGCTCCACCTCCAAAACCGTTGAAAATAGCGACCATTTGAGGCATCTGGGTCATTTCAACCTTTGTAGCAAAGGTTGCGCCAATAATTGAGCCGATAATAACACCAATGATGATCAGTTCAAGGTTTATTGAATTCTCTGTAATCACAGTTGCTGATATTGCGATAAACATTCCTAGTGCAGCCAAAAAATTTCCGTTTTGGGCAGTTTTTGGATGACTGAGTCTCTTTATCCCAATAATAAAAAGAATAGATGCTAAAAGATAAGAAATATCAGGAATATCCAATTAAATACCTATTTTCGTTTAAACATTTTTAGCATTCTATTTGTTACCAGAAATCCACCAACTACATTTATTGTAGCAAATATAACAGCCGCAAATCCTAGCCATGTTCCCCATTCTCCCCCTAATTTTGTGGCAATAATAGCTCCAACAACTGCTATGCCAGATATTGCATTTGATCCGCTCATTAATGGAGTGTGGAGTGTTGGTGGGACTTTTGTAATGATCTCAAATCCAACAAAAATTGCCAAAATAAAAACTGTTAGAGTATTAATATCCATCATTATCCATTCAGTTCGTTCGCGGCATCAAGAGTAGGCTTGTGGGTTATCTCGCCTTTATGCGTAAACATGGCGCCAGAAATAATTTCATCTTCAAGGTCTAGGTTTATTTTATTTTCGCTGATCAAGTGGGAAATAAATGAGGCCACGTTTTTTGCATATAGCTCGGAGGCATGAAAAGGCATTGTGGCAGGTATATTTGACGTACCATCAATAATGACCTCATTGACTTCAATAATGTCATCTTTTTTAGTTAGCTCGCAATTTCCGCCATTTTCAGAGGCAAGATCCATAATTACCGATCCAGCTTTCATATTTTCGACCATTGAGGCAGGTATCAAAACTGGAGCGGGCCTACCAGGGATAAGAGCAGTTGTTATTACCATATCTGCTTTTGAAATATGAGAATTTATTAACTCCTGTTGTTTTCTTTTGTAATCTTCAGATGTCTCCTTTGCGTAACCGCCTTCTCCAGTGCCTTCACTTTCACCTGCTTCCACTTCGATGAATTTTGCACCAAGTGACTCTACCTGTTCTTTTACAACGGGTCTGACATCAAATACTTCTACTTGGGCGCCAAGCCTCTTTGCGGTTGCCACTGCTTGCAAACCTGCTACTCCCGCTCCCAAGATCAATACTTTAGAAGGTCTTATTGTTCCAGCAGCAGTCATTAATAATGGCATATATTTTGGCATTTTTGCCGAGCCGATGAGGACTGATTTATATCCGGCAATATTAGCTTGTGATGATAGCGCATCCATTTTTTGCGCAAGAGTTGTTCTTGGTATCAAATGCATGGAAAAACCAGTTACTTTTATATCAGTCATCGCTTTTACAATATTTACTTGCCTAGTGGTTTGAAAGAGCGAGATAAAAATAACTTCAGAAGGGAACATAGAAATTTCATCAATTGTTGGATGGACGACCTTAAGAATAATATCTGCATCTTTGTAGAGTGAGTTGGGATTTTGAACTATTTTTGCACCAGCATCTTGAAAGTCACTGTCTTTAAAAAATGATTTCTTTCCTGCTTCTGTTTCAATAAATACTTTTAGTCCAGATTTAATATATTCTTTCGTAGCCTGAGGAGTAATTGCTACTCTTGTCTCATTTTTTTGTATTTCTTTAGGGACTGCAATTATCATTTACGTATCATCATTTTTATTGGTAAGAAATATACCTATAAATTACAAGATCATTACTAATGAAACATCCTCAATTATCTAGAAATATTCTATAAATTATAATAAATAATATTATTTTTTATCAAAAATCATGAGAATAATTAATTTTGTAATTAAATTATTTATACAATCAGTGTACATAGAGTGTTATATTATTTTAACAAAAAGCTAATAAAATGCTATCTAAGGTCGCTATACTCTATATAATTGTTATTAACAATTTGCCAACTGTCCTGCTCGGAAATTCCTTGAAAGAAATTTCAGGAGAGTGGATAGGGAATGAGTCATTTTCAAACCAATCCATAAGTTATGATAACAAAGATATTGAACTCAGGATTAGTCAGGGAGGAGATCGCGATGGTTTTTTAATTTATGAATCAACCTCCTCCCAGCTGTATAATCAGGAGCTTTCCTGGACATTTCATTACCTACAATACAATAATAAAGATAATTCTTTGATATTTTATAGAAGATTTTTAACACCATTAGGCATAATCGGCAGTCAACAAATAATATATCTAATTAGTGAAAATTCATTGAGTTCTATTACGTTAGAAAGTGAAATTGCGGATAGCTCATTTAGCCACAAAATGATACTGAATCGTTCTACACTCTATGCTAAGGACTTGCTGCCTGCTAACTTTTCTCTAACTCAAAACTATCCCAACCCATTCAATCCTTCAACAACGATTATTGTTCATATGCAAGATAACACAAACGCTACATTGGATATAGTAAATTTGAATGGTAAAAGTATTAGAACGCTTTTTGTAGGAAACATAAATATTGGTATTTCAAAATTCAAATGGGATGGGTCTGATGAAACCGGAAAACCTATGGCAAGCGGAACTTACTTCTATCGATTGAAAACAAAAAGCTCCACTGATACAAAAAAAATGGTATTATTGAGATAAACTCCCTCCTTGTATTTGATTAGAATTTTATAACCCAAAATATATAAAATCTGGTATGATTTTTACTCGACTTATTCTTGGGTGCGCTTTCTATATGTCTTTTCTTTTAGGTACCTGGTTTGAATCCATTCCTCGAACTTTAGTTTTACCCGATAAAACAGTCTTAAACTGCCTTGCGTCTGGCGACCAGTATTTTAAAAGGCTTCATGATGAGAACGATTTTACAATAGTTATGAATCAGGATGACGGCTATTATTATTACGCAGAATTATTTGATGGCAACTTAATTCCCTCTAACATTAAAGTGGGAGAGGGAGATCCTCGAGACATTGGAATTTCCCCAGGGAGTAAAATAAGTAAAGAGAGATACCAAGAAAATGTCAGATACTACACAAATAACGGCTCTGAAAGAACCTCCAGGGATGCACCTACAACTGGTAACATAAACCAGATAAATATTTTTATTCGCTTTGCCGATGACCCAAATTTTTCTGAGCCAAGATCATATTATGATAAATTTTATCAGTTTGATGATAATATTCCTTCTTTAAGAAATTACTTTAATGAAGTATCCTATAATACATTAGATGTTAGGACTTATCATTACCCTGGAAGTATTTTGGATTTAAATACTTCTTACATAGATGACAATAATCGCAGCTATTATGAGCCCGTATCTGGAGATAATCCAGAAGGCTACCAGAGTGATAATGACAGAATGCAGAGAGAGCATACACTCCTAGCTAATGCAATAAATGCAGTGTCTTCCCAGATTTCTAATGATCTTAATATTGACAGTGATGATGATGGCTTTGTTGATGCCGTTTCCTTTGTAGTATATGGCTCCACAAACGATTGGTCAGATTTACTCTGGCCCCATCGATGGAGCCTTTATTCTCAGGATGTTTTTATTAATAATGCTTTGGTTAGAGATTATTTATTTATGCTTTCCGATCTATCATACTTTAATGTGGGTGTTTTGTGCCACGAATTTTTTCATGTTTTGGGAGCCCCCGATTTATATCATTATGATAGGGGTAATGGAGCGCCAAGGGCCGTTGGAGGATGGGACCTTATGGATATTACTTCATCTACACCCCAATATCCGAGTGCATATATGAAATGGAAATATGGAAACTGGGTTGAAATGGAATCAATTACCAATGGCGGTACGTATTTAATTAATCCTTTGCAGGAACAAGAAAATGTACTTTTCAAGATATTATCACCATTTTCCGAGACTGAATATTTTGTTTTGGAGTATCGAAAAAAAGAGGGCCTGTACGAAACTAATACACCTGGAGACAGATCTGGAATACTTGTTTATCGAATAAACCAAAGTGCTGGAGAAGGGAATCAAGATGGCCCACCTGATGAGATTTACCTCTACAGGCCAAATGGTACATTGATTAACGATGGTAATTTCAATAACGCTCCTTTCAGTTTAGATTATGAGCTAGCCGAAATCAATGACAATACAAACCCTACTAGTTTTCTTTATAATGATGGTTTTGGAGGCGATGGTGGGTTAAATGTATATAATATTTTAGGATCTGATTCAGTAATGTCTTTCACTGTCTCATTTGGTAATCCCATTATAGAAGTAAATCCTCAACAGCTTAATTTTAATTTATCCCCAGGTCAATTTAGCGGTCAGCAAATAACTATCTCAAATATGAGTGAAACCAATAACTTTATATCATATGCGATATCATACTCAACTATTCTTCCATTTGCAAATGTTCAAGGTGGACCTGATCTAGGAAATTATTTTTGGACAAGTTCCGAAAACGCTGGCGGGATCGAATATGAATGGAATGAAAACATTGGTGAATGGGAACAATTAGTCTTTCCTCACAATGATGAGTTCTCAACACAAGAAATCCAATTGCCATTTGATTTTCCATTTTATGATGAACTTTACAGCTATATATATGTAAATGCAAATGGTTGGATAGGGTGGACTGACCAAAACGAAACAGCCTGGGAAAATTCTAGTTTACCGTCAACGGATGCACCAAGACCTGCAATCTTCGGATTTTGGGATGATCTTAACCCATTAAATAACAATTCTAACCAAACAGCTGGAGGTAATGTTTATTTTTTTTCAGACTCAACAATGGCTGTGATCTGGTACAATAATGTAGCCCGTTGGTTGCCTGGCGGTAATGAAGAATACTTTGGCTTGTATGATTTTCAGATAGTGCTTTATTCAAATGGTGATTTTGGTGTCAATTATGCCAATATGGATGGAATTACTAGTTCTGCTACAGTTGGGTTCCAAAATAGCCTAGGTGACATAGGTTCTCAAATTGTCAACGACAGTATTTTCGTAAATAATCAATTATCTTGGAGGGCTTCAAAAATAGACACACAAATTCCTTGGATGATAATTACTCCAGAAAGTAACGATTTAAGTGGAAGTTTGCAAACTGGTCAAATTGAAAATATTTATGTTCAAGTTATTTCATCCGGAATGGACCCTGGTGAATATGGAGCGGCAATCCACATTATTTCAGATGAAGTAGAGCCTGTCTCTGTGCCGATTAATCTCTCTATATCTGGGCAGGTACCCTCACCTGTGTTGCCTTATATTGATATTGATAATTCTGAAAACGGTATTGTTCAGTTGCCAGAAGATATTGATAGTTTGTTTAAAGGAGTTGCAGATTATTATACCCACGTGAATACTTCAAATGGCGATGTCATTCCTATCCTTGCTCAAGAAAATTTTACACATTCTCAAATAATTCATGTCAGAGATGTATTGAAATCTTTACTAAAAGATAATCCAGGGTCCTTGTTTGGTAGTGACAAGTCAAATATATCTAATGCGATAGGTGCAAGTAATGCGATTATATTTTTACTGAATGATGAAAGTGAATACGAAAATTCAAGTCTTGCGAATCTTTTTGAATTTGGAGTCGGGGGGCAAGATATTCTTGCTGTAGAGGTATTTCCAGAAAATTCAAATGAATACATACAAAGTTCATACAGAAATGCTACATATGAAGAAGTTCTTCACTTTATTCATAATTATGGGATTAAACTTGCAGAACCTTACATGCAAGATCTAATTATTGAAGCAATGCAGATAGCTATAACAAACCAAGTATACTCGCCTTTAGATGACATTGCTGCAGATGATTATGGTGATGAGTACTTAGCAATGGGTTTGGAATGCTTTTATGGAATTTGGGCGCATGACCCAAATAATAATGGGTTTTCAGGAGACAGAGAATACAGCTTTATTAACAGGCAACAAATGGAGCAAGGTGACCCGGCCCTGTATCGAATAGTAAGCGAATATTTTGGAGAAACTTGGAATTATACACCTATACTAAATCCGATATTAAGTACATCATTTTCAATGAAGCTTGATACTTCCCTCGATTATACTTTCAGATCACAGTATTTAAGAAATCTTTCAGCAGTAGGAGATATAGATTTATCCATAATTGGAAATAACTACTCCAATGTAATTATTGGAAACAGTGGTAACAATATAATTACTCCATTTTCTGGTACTGATACTCTTTTTGGAAACAACGGAACTGACAAAGCTATTTTTCAAGGACCTTGGGAACAATATTTTATCGAACCAATTTTAGATAGTAATAGTTTTAGAATAGTAGATGTTATGTATCAGAGAGATGGACTTAATATTCTACATGGTTTTGAGGAATTTGAATTTGCAGGGGAATTACTTTCAATTGATAATCTGTTAAACAATATTGAGGGAAAAAATTTTCCAGACCAATTCAATTTATATTCTCCATATCCGAATCCATTTAATCCAGTAGTTAATTTTGAATATGATATTCCTAAAGAGTCTTCATTTTCGATAATTATATTTGACCTCAAAGGCCGACAAGTTTTTGAGATTTATAAAGGTAAATTAGGGCGAGGAAAATATAGTGCTAAGTGGTTAGGGAAAGATTTATTTGGAGCAGAGGCGCCAGCAGGAATGTATTTAGTTCAGTTTCGTACTGATGACTATGTAAAAACGCACAAAATATTATTATTAAAGTAATCTAAATATTTTATGAGTGAAGTTTAGACAACAACCGTTATTATATTACAGTGGCCATGAACCAGACGTGTTTGTTATAAAAAGATGCGGATATTAATCTAGATTATGAACAAATAACTAAAAAAGGAGATACGATAATGAATCGTGATCACAAAAACCAGGCAGGCTTTACCATGATCGAAATTATGGTTGTTGTTGTTATTGTTGCTATTTTGGCTGTAATAGCTCTTCCAACTTATTTGAATTATGTTAAAAGTTCATATGCATCTGAGGCTAGAACAGTTATGTCTAATATCAATAATGCATCCAAAATGTATTACCAAATAAAAGGTCAATGGCCCAGTGAGGTGGAAGAACTTGAAAGATCAGGACAGTTAGATGTAAGTAGGTCAACAAAATTGAAATGGGCCTTTGACATACAACTTAGCGATCAGGGCGGAAGAATTACTGCTACTAGCACAGAGGAAATGTCAGGTGGCGCAGGCCATCAGGTTGTTTTTGATGCAGATGTCGGAAAGTTTACCGGGTATGGATCACCCGAGGAAGAGTAACTTAGTGTGGATATTAATAAATTATTAGAATATTCTATCGATAGTGGTGCTTCTGATTTGCATCTAAGTGTTGGATCAGTACCAATGATCAGAATCAATGGTACAATGAAGCCTTTAAATATGGAATCTGCCACCCAAACAGAAATGGAAAATATAATTAAAGAAGTGATGGATGAGGATCAAATCAAAAATTTTGAAGAGAATAAAGAGATTGATTTTTCAACTAGCCTTAAAGGAAAGGGGCGCTTTAGGGTTAACTTTTTTAACCAAATAAAGGGTTTAGCTGGTGTCTTTAGGACAATACCTGATGTAATAAAAGACACTGAAGATCTTGGGATTCCTCCAATTCTTCTTAATCTCGCGCTTTTAGATAGAGGCCTTGTTCTGCTTACAGGTCCAACTGGTTCGGGGAAGAGTACTACATTGGCAGCTATGGTTGATCATATCAATACAAAGAAAAAATGTCATATTATTACTATTGAAGACCCAGTTGAGTATTACCATCAATCTAGGGAAAGCTTAATAAACCAAAGAGAGCTGGGGTCAAGTACTCACAGCTTTGCTAATGCAATGAGATCGGCACTCAGAGAAGACCCTGATGTAATACTTGTTGGCGAAATGAGAGACCTTGAGACAATTTCCCTCGCACTTACTGCTGCTGAGACTGGTCACCTTGTATTATCAACATTGCATACCTCAAGTGCTGTGAAAACCATAGATAGGATAATTGATATATTTCCCTCAGGGCAAAAAAGTCAAATAAGATCTATGTTATCTGAAAGCTTAGAGGCTGTTATCTCTCAAAAATTACTACCTACAAAAGATGGCCAATCAAGAGTCCCAGCTTGTGAAGTGATGATTGCTACCACAGCAATAAGGAACTTGATTCGTGAAGACCGAATTTATCAAATTTCATCAATAATTCAGTCCGGTGGAGTAGAAGGAATGCAGTCTCTGGATCAAGACTTGCAGAGGCTTGTTACAAAAGGAAAAATTGAGAAAAAAGCTGCAGAGGCCATCGCAGATAACTCAAAACTTTTTTCACAAAACGTATTGTAAATTCATTGAAATTAAAAGTTACATATTCAGGTATTGGTTTCATTGAGGTAATGACTGCAACTGTCATCATTTCGATTGCAGCTATTGGATTATTGATGGGAGTAGTTCATGCCCGTGGAGAGCTTCACGCACTAGAGATAAAAGAAAGGGCCTCTGAAGAATTGCTTAATTACATGGAATATTGGAAAGGAAGGATAGCGGATGGTGCTATATCTCCCTCTGAAATGGCTGGTGATTTGGACGGAGACGAAATATACTTAGTCGGATCAGCGCAATCTAAGTACAAGATAAGAGCAAAATTATATTATGATCTGCGAAAACTTGAATCTGAAACTCCTTATGGGACAACTGACTTTAAAAGATATGAACTTATTTGCTGGATACGTTGGTATGATTATCTCGCTACTCCGCCAAGTCGACACTCAGGAAATGTATCAAAAGAAAGAAAGCTTTCAACTATAATGAGTGTCTTTGAATTATGAGAGAAAAGCATATTTCTAAAGCATATAGTGGGATGACACTTATAGAATTATCTGCAGTAATTGTTGTTGCCAGTATCATTGGTTTGGGTATGACAGCAGCTGCACAAGCAGTACTGCTTCATTATCAGGCAGATACGGTTAGGCAGGATTTAAGGCAATATGGGAATAATATTATGCGTGAGATTGCAAGAGAACTACATCTTGCGCAAAAGGTAGAGATCGATGGTATAAACGGTTTTGCTAGATTAAAGCTCTATGATCAGTTTCAGAGTATGACGCCTGATTTAATAATTACTTGTAAATCAAAAGATGGAATTGAGTTTAATGATGATACTCCTTTAAATGGAGTTTTAGAATTCCCGAACCAGGGTGTCTTTCGTGACAATGGAAACCGAACACTTTTTATAAAGGATTTTACTGCGGAATATGAACCCTCAAATCGTCCAGGGTTTGCAGAATTTAAACAATCTTTTTTACACCTTCAGTTGACCTTATCTATTATATCAGATGTAATGGATGAGGCCGGTCCAGAAGAGGAGGATCATTTCTTTCACAGGTCCCTGTTTTTAGGAACTTCATATATCCAACAAAAAATAACAAATTCAACACTTGATGCAGGTGCTGATGTTTAAAACAATCTCTCCAGGAAATACCGCCCCTTTGGCAGTGCTTTTTACCCTTGTCAGTATGAGCTTTACAATTGCATATTTAAAAAATGCATTTAGCCAAGCAGCCATGGAAAAATATCGTTTTGCAGAATGGAGAGCTTTATACGTAGCTGAAGCAGGACTTAATAATGTTGGAGTCGTAATATTACCGCAAATCACAGGGGACACAACGCTATATGCTGAGGGCATAAACTATGGTAAGGATGAGTTTGGAAAACCAATAGGGAAATATAAAAATATAATGGCTAGTACTCAGTTGATACCTAATTCTACGAGGAAACAATATATTGCTCGCTCTACGGGAGTAGCAGAGTACCTCAGTACCGGTGGAAAGGACATCTCTGTAGAAAGAACAGTCTATACATCTATGGTTCCTCAGGGCTTCGAAGAATTTATGTATTTCACAAACGAGGAAAAACCCATAGGCCCTGGAAACACAGGTACTGTTAACTTTGGATCGAGCGACCAATTGGAGGGTAAAGTCCATACAAATGGAGATATCGTTTTCAGTAATTATGGATGTCCTGAATTTTCTGGACAAGTTAATATTACCCATGAGGCGGTCGAAAATGGAGGAGGTATTGGTAGTTGGGGTGCTTGTGATGAGAGTATTTTTGAGGAAGAAATAGGCGGAGAAACTGTTACAATCTTAGATACTGTAGATGCCATAATATTTCCCCCACAAAACTCTGCTCAGGTAACAAAAGCAAATGCTACTCGTATCTTTGAGGCTGATGATATGCTATTTAGAAATGCGAAGAAAGACACACTGGTAATGACAGAAATTAATTTTGTTCCTGGTGGGTATTGGGTGGCCCAATGGTGGTATAATATTCCACCAGTTGGAAGTCCCCCAGCTGAATATAGTTTTGTATGGGACGCGGTTACAACTGGACCTCAGGTTAATACTTCGGGTATTCATTTTGCTCCTAACAATACGTTTTCTCCCGGTGCTGGCTATAATGACAATTTCATGATAATGAGCGCTATTGATGCTAATGGGGATAATGTACAGCAAGAGATCCTTTTATTAATAGAATCTGGCGATGATATCAAAATTGAAAATATGGATGGTTCTAAAGTCGCATTATTTCAGGCTACTGGTGCTGTTGCATTTGGGGATAATGCTATCATTGTTACAAAGGCCCCTAGTAGTGAAATTTCTTATTCCAGTACAAGTGGGGAGGGATTTCTGGACAATGAGTCCGTAAAATTTATTAATGCAAGTGCCCCTACCGGATTAACGGATAATATTGAATGGAATCAATTTCACTATTACCATGATCACCAAGATATTGAGAACGAATATTGTGAAGCTGGGGGTATACAGCATTTTGATTTTGAATATTGGAATGCAGGCGGAATATCTGGTTCAAATTGTGATATTTTTTCCTGTCCTGACCTAATATATAACAGTAATTATGTTTATATGTCTAGGTCATTTTTTTCAAAAGGATCAAGTCCTCAAGTCCTATATGTAAAAGGCGGACAAGTACTTGTTAGGGGAGTTATTGATGGGCAATACACAATTGTAACGGACGATTTTTCTGAATATAGAAGACATGATGATGAAAGTAAAATTGATAGGGTTTGGGGAAACATATGGTTGATCAATGACCTTGTCTATATTGATTCAAATGCCAATGGCGAGGTCATTCATCCAAACAATGGAGGTACAATTAACACTCTTGGTTTAATAGCTGGTGGTAGTGTTATTATAGCAAATACTAGACCCAATGGTGCTAGGGGGCAACAGTTTGGTACGGATATAAATATTAACGCATCAATTTTATCAATGAACGGTGGATTTATTTCACATTATTGGCAAAATTCCTTACAAGGTTACCATGATTGGAATGATGGCCTTTCATATGGAATTATTGCGGATGGTAGAGGAGGGCATCGTAATCATTATCGCTCATCAGGTTCCGTAGGTATTTACACTGGAACTGATGATTATCGCGGATATATAAACCTCTGGGGATCTATTGTCCAGTTTAAACGTGGTTACATGAAAAGAAACTATCCAGGTCCTTACAATGTATCACCCGGAGTGGGCTATGATAAAAATTATCACTATGATTGGAACCTGCGCATGCGACCACCGCCCTATTTTCCTGATCTTCAAAGTACAAATAATGCAGTGGTTCTTAAAATGTCTTCATACGGGCATTTGGAAAACTTTTAAGTTAGTCATGGGTTTAAAATGTTTTTAGGGTTAGATATAGGTAGACAATATGTCAAAATGGTGGCTGTTGATAAAACAAGGCAAGGTTATAAAATTATTGACGCTGGTTCACGTCTCGTCCCTGAATTGAATACTACATATGATCCTGAGAAAATTGATAGAACTCACTTGGTAATGGCAGTAAAGGAGTTATTAAAGCAACAAAGTCTAAACCCAAAGCGAGTAAAAAATATTGCTACTAGTATTAGTGGAGCATCATCAAGCTTTAAACAAATAACCACAATGGAAATGCCTGCTGATGAGCTAGAATCTGCAATGATATTTGAGGCGAGAAAGTACATTCCAATGGATGGTACTGAGGCAGTAATTGATTTTCAGATTTTTGGTTCAAATAGCAAAGAGATAGATAAAATTGATGTTGGCCTTGTTGCCTGCACAAAGGGTGTTATAAATAATCATTTAGAATTACTTAAAAATTGTGGATTAAAACCAGGGGTTATTGATGTAAGTCCTGTGGCAATCTACAACTCAGTAACGTTTGCAAAGGATATTCCAGATGATGGTTTAGTAGTTGTGGTTGATATAGGTGCAGTATCCTCTACACTGGTTGTTTTTGGCAATGGGAAAGAGTTTTTCACAAGAGACTTGCCAATAGGAGGGCATGATTTTGTTAAAGCAGTATCCGAAAAATTTAAAATCAAATATTTTGATGCGCAGGATATGCTCCATAAAGATGGAATTTATTCTTTGCAAAGTAGTGATGATAATAATGATTCAGGAAATCTAAACATTGCAGAGCGGAGTGTTTATGATAACCTAGTTGAAGATATTCGAAGGTCATTGAGGTTTTATGCGAAACAAACAGGGCAAAGTTTTTTTCTGAAAATATTCCTAAGCGGGGGAGCTGGAAATACACCTGGACTGGCCGATTACTTATCAAAAAAACTTAGCGTTGATGCTGGTGTTTTTGATCCATTTGATCTGGAAAATTCAGAATATAATATGTCGATTTCTAACCCAAGTCAGTACGCTGGTGCTCTTGGGCTTAGTATAAGAGCAGGTATGGATAATGAGTAAGTCTTACATTGTAATTAACTTGAATAAGGCTGAAAGCGCAGAATCGCGACTTGAACGATCAAAGGAGCAAGGGAGATGGGTAATTTTTTGTATTCTCATACTAATATTTTTTGGAGTGAATATTAGAGTGTGGATGATCAATTCTAGCTACAATGATATTATCGACAAGAAAAGGTCTGAAATTGGCAGACTAAGACTCGAAATAGAACAATTGCAATCTCGAGGAAAAAATTTATCCAAGGATGATATATTGAGTTTTGCTGAGCTGGAACAGAGTCGCTTTCTATGGGCTAGCAATATGGAAGAGCTCGGGGAAATGACTCCTGATGATATGGTAATAACTGGTCTTAGGTTTAAGAGAAAAAAAATGATAATAACTGGGATTGCATTAACATTTGATGACCGTAAGGATTTTGAAATAATCGATGAATATCTGCAGACCCTAAAAAGGAATAAAAAATTTTCTGATCAATTCTCTCGAATTAAGCTTGAAGACTACGGTCGAATAAGCATAAGAGGTCAAGAAATAATTCGTTTTGAATTTGAAGCTTCAATTAAAGTGAGAGCTATAAGGGAATTTTCCTAAAGTATAATTATGCATGAAAAAAGAAATATTGTCCTTTTTATAGTGATCGTGATATTGTCTAGCTCATACTGGATTGGCACTATTTTTGTTATCGGTGATAAACCAATGCAAATATCGGCGCTTGAGGATGAACAAGCTGAATTAAATGAGAATTTGATAAGCGCTCAAATACTAGCGAGTCAGCTCGATAGAGTTTTTACTCTTTTTCAAGAAAATTTGGCCCTTTCTCAAATGGACTCATTGGCAGAGGACGCAAGTCTACCATTTTTAAAAAATTTAACGGACATTTTAGATGATTTAAACATTGAATTATTAAATATCGATCCAAGAGATAGGGTGAAAAAGGGTGGATATTTTAAAGCGCCATATTTTCTTACCATAAAATGTACGTTTGAAGAATTTGGACGGTTTTTATCTGAAATTGAAAGGTCACCAAGATTAATTACTATTGATGAATATGAGGTTAAGAATGGTATTGAGAGAATTCGTTCGAACGCTACTGAAAATGACCTTGTTTATCAGGAATTCACAATAAATCTTTCAACTATTACTTTGGTTAAGTCAAAGTCAAAAGCCGTATTATGAGTGACAGATCAAAAACAATTTGGAATTTGATCTTGGTGATCTCTTTATTTTCAATAATAGCTTCAGGGTTTCAGCTTTTCCCATTAAACAATAAGTATAAAAAGATTTACAATAGGTCTAAAAATTTACAATTTGGAACAGATCAAGAGCTTGAAAATGTAATTTCATTTCTTGAAAAAAGGTTAGAAGTGAGAAATAGTTATAGATTTGATATTCAAAAGGAACCAATGCTACTTACTAACGTGCTATCAATAGATGGCAGCGGTAGAAGGTCAAGGAGAAATAAAAGTGCCATTAGAGTTGCTTTAGTTTACCAAAGGCAGAATAATTTTCAAGCGCAGATAGATTACAGAGGACAAGTATTTGGTATAACCGTTGGCGAAGAAATTGAAAATGTGGGAAATGTTTTGATGATTGATCAAAATCAAGTTGTTATTAAGCACCAAAATAGAGTTACATCATACCCTGCACCAGGAGTGGGCGATGGCTTGCCAAAAGAATTAAATAATTTTCCCATTAAACATAATACGAATAGTGATACGGTAACCAATAAATTAGGTTCTGGTTACAATAAAACTCTACTTAACCCAGCTCTGAGTCTAAAAAGGGAAGGTAATAGAACAATAAATGTAAATAAAGAGAGAAAAAATATTGCTAAACAAGCTAATGTAGAAGAAAGAAAATCAGGTGAAAAATCAGGGATTAAGACAGCATCAGGTGGAGAAAAAACATCAGTCCAATTGATTGCTGTAAATCCAAACTCTCTGGTTGAGAAAATGTTCAACAGTGCTATTGAAAAGAAAAATGATCAATCGCCTAATAAAAATAAACCAATACCAGATATACTGGAAAGTGTCGCAGAACCCGTAACTAAGGTTAAAACGGTAAAAAAGCCTCCCGTTGATTATGATATTCCTTTCTGGCCATCTCCTGTTAAGTTGCAGGGGCAAAATTCTCTAACTTCTCTAAAGCCTTTAAAAGTTTCTGAGAAATCAAATAAAAAAAGTTTAAATAGAGAAAAAAATGCTAATCCTAAATTAGATTCTATCAAAAAAGTTCAGGCTAAAAATAAAAGGGTTTTCCCTACCTGGAAGCATGAATTGCAAGCCTTATTGGGTTTGCCTAAACCTGCTATTAATGGAAACCCCAGTTTAATGTCTTTCAATGAACTAAAAGCTTTATTACAAACACAAAGCGGAATAAATGATAGTATTTTTAAAAAATCATATAAGGAAGTTGGATTTGATGATTTTCAAAAATTTCTAGATCAAAACAGTGAGCAAATAATTAATTTTGTGCGAAATTCAAATTCAAGGACTCTTTAAAAAAAGGAATGGAAAAACATTAATGATTGTAAAAGCTAAATTCATACCGTTAATATTTTTAGTTGCATTAATTCAGGTAGTGCTTAGAGCTCAGTCTAGCTCCGAATTAATGCAGAATAACCAGGAAGTCTTAGTTACTTTGCATGCTGAAGATGCTTTTTTGCCTGGAATATTATCGATTCTTGCTAGAGAAAGCGGTTATAATATTGTCACCGACCCCAATGTTAATCAACAGGATAAAATATCAATTCACTTAGATGATGTGCCCATAGAACAGGCAATAAACCTTGTTGTAAGGGCCGTTGGTTTGAGCTATGAAATAGTTGGGAATTCATTCCTAATTGCAGATCCGAAAAAATTAAAAGAAGAGGTAGGAGTTACATCTTATGTAATAACTTTAAAATACGCCTCAGCGGAGGATGTTAAAGTAATTCTACAGGATATTTCAGATCAGATTCAGGTTGATTTGTCTGGAAATAGATTATTGGTAAATGCTTCGCCAAAAAAAATTGCTGAGATCATTGATGTGATAGAAGAAATTGACGTTCCTGCAATTCAAATAATGCTTGAAACGCGTTTAATAGAAGTAGCGGTTGACGCAGAAGAGCAATTAGGAATAGATTGGTCAAAATTGTCCCAATATACCACTATTCTTGCTGAAACAGGTGAGGAAATCACAAGTGGAGGGGGATCTGTTTTGCCCGAGGATCAAACCCTTGGAGAACTGCCTGCCACTATGGTATTCAACAGACTGAGTAATAAAAAAGATAAAACAAAGCTTTATCCAAAATTTTTGAGTAGACAGCTCACTGCTTTTGATTTTACACTCAATCTTCTTGTCAAAGATAATAAAGCTGAGGTATTAGCAAATTCAAGGCTAACCACAATTAATGGAAGAGAGGCAAATATAAAGTTGGTAGATATAGTTCCCTATATTCTTAGCTCTGGTGGAGTGGGCGGCCAGGTTCAAGTACAAAGAGAAGAAGTTGGTATCAAACTAAACATACTTCCAACTGTTAATACAGATGGGTTTATTACGGTTAAAGTTGAGCCTGAGGTTTCTACAATATTTGAATTTATCGGACCTGATAATAACATACCTAGAGTCAAAAGCCGAACTTCTTCCACAACTATTCGGGTTAAAGACGGTGAGTCAATCATCATTGGTGGGCTTCTTAGTAATGATAAAAAACGAACGGAGTACAAATTCCCACTGCTTCATAAAATTCCCTATTTCGGGAAAAAAGTGTTCACCAGCAATAATGTTATAGAGAGAAAAACTGATCTGATCGTTCAAATTACTCCAAAAATTGTCGTTGATGCTTACACAGGGATAACAAAAACCAAAGATATGATAGAATATGAAAAGGATGTGATGGATTCAAAAACATCACTAAATACTGGAGAGTAAATATGAAGTATAAACTAAGTATATTTTTTTATTTGTTAATTATAATTTGTTTTTCCTGTGATGATAGAATACCAGATGAAAATATTAATGTGGAAAGTGGATCTATTTCTATAAATACCCAATTTATTTCTGGCTCTACCACAAATCCTGTTATTGTTGGGGAGGTTTTATCAAATCCTCAGACTAGTATAATTGTAATTGCTCGTCTTTTAAATAATGATGGTGAAGGTGTTAATGGTAAATCTTTACAGTTTTCAATTGAAGGTGTTACTGGCAGTTTTGATACCAATGATCCAACTACAAAATATGTTCCTAATTTTAAAGAATACGACTTTCCAAATCTAGGAGGAAACGGTTTTGCCATGGCTAGGTTTACACCTGACCTAAATCAGAATAAAATAGGTACTGCTAGCTCTTCAGGGGCTTTGATTAAAATAAAATACACTGACGATATAATTGAGAACACAGAATTTTCTGTTTTTAGTGATACATCAATGGTCTGGCCTTATAATATTTATCTTTCATCAGAAGATCAAGTTGACTTGGGTGAAAGTACAGATTTTGAGGTGCTTTTGGAAAATGCTTATGGTACTAAATTATCTGGAATTAAATTAAATATAAAATCTACTTTTGGAAGTTTAACATGCGCTGATTCCTGTATCACAGATCAAAGTGGAAAAATTAATACAACTTTTGAATCTTATGACTTTGCTGAGAATGTAGGTCCCGGAGCTGTAGAGGTTGCCTACTTTCACCCTGAAGTAAAAGATAGTATAAGTGTATCAAAACAAATTATAATTGGATCTGTGAGTGCAGTGGGGAAATGTTCATATATGGAAATACCATCATCTAATCCAAGTAGAATTGTTGTGCGTGATGGGGGTGGAATCGAATCAACAGATATCAGAGCAAGAGTTTATGACGACAATGGAAATCTAATTACAACCCCAATAATAGTAAATTTTAAACTTGAGCCTGTTTTGAATGAGTCTTATTTAAATTCTCCTGGGCAAAACAGTGTTAATGTTGTAACCGTAAATGGCGTTGCTACAGTATCCATAAATAGTGGAACTGAACCTGGACCAGTGAGAGTAATTGCTACCACAAATACCCAGGAAACTTCGCTCTGCGATAGCATTAATAATGCTCTAGAGAGCATAGCTGTCCCTGTTGTAGTTTCTTCTGGAGCGCCATACCATATTGAGGCCGAATATGATCCCCAGGCTACAGAAGCGATTGGGGGAGGGTTCTACAGAACTGAGTGCGCCGCAATTGTGTCAGACATTTGGTACAACCCCGTTGAAGATTCAACCTACATTTACTGGGGAATAAATCCAATAGCTCCGGACACATTGATTGATGCCTTTGTTGAGGGCGTCAGTTTTACAAATAATTCAAATCTTGCTGGTGAAAGTTTTCCTGGGGTTGCATTCTCTCAAATTACATATTCTACCGATGCTATTGGAGAAATTGGGAGAGTGAATGCACTAACGTTTGGATCTAGAGGTGATACAGTGTCAGCAACGATCAATGAAAACGAGGGAGATGCCACACTTTTCTTTATGCCTGGCCAAGTTACTTTAATGTCAAGTTTTCAGTATTATGACTTTACTCTTCAAGGTGCAGAAATTGCAGTTGCTGAAATCACAGCTATTGTAATTGACTTTTATGGCAATCCTGTAGCAAATGCTCCCGTTGCATTTGGAGGCACAGGGGTGTCCGAATGGGGCGAGGTTGGTTACGAACAATATCAAGACATTGGGGTGGATGGATTTGGAGCTGGGGACAGTTGTTTTACCTGGCGAGATTATGGAACGGATGATAGGCCTGAAACTCTTGATTGGGGCACATGGAATGATGATCATGATGCCATCGATACAACGGCTGATGGAAAGTGGGACGTTCGTGAAATTTCTGAGCCGTTCGAAGATTTTGGACTTGATGGCAGGGAAAATACATTTGATGAGGGGGAAGGAGATGGTCAATGGAATGGGTACCATATGATCAATTGTGAAGCTGTTGTAAAAACTGACCAAGATGGTTATGCTAGGATTAGAGCTAAATTTCCAAGAGAATTAAACATATGGCAAAGTACTGATGCAAACACTGGTTATTGTAGTTTTGAGAGTTTCACTTCAACCTTAAGCGCAACCCTTCTAATTCCACAGATAACCAGTAGCGATCCACTTGATATCGTACTAATGCGTTCTCCAACAAATATCGGGTGCCCATAAATCTATAAATAAAGAAAGTTAAAATACATGTATGAATAAAAACTTTAACCCCCAGTTTTCAAGAATGGGGGAAATATTGGTTCATGAGGAAAAAATTTCTCAAAGTGAGTTGAATGAGGCGCTGGCGATACAAAAAAATACCCGTAAAAAGCTTGGTCAGACACTGATCGATATGAATATTATCGAGGAAGAGGATCTGATAACTGTTTACTCAATGCAACTAGGCTATAAAAAGGCTGATAATTTTATTTTATTAGATGCAGATCAGGAGGTGGCCGCAATGATACCAGAAGACTTTGCTAGAACAAATAGAGTTTTAGCTATCAGTAAAACTGAAAAAAATCTACGTGTTGCCATGGAGGACCCTGAAGATTTAGTAGCAATAGATTCGATTAAGAGGCTTACGAATTTAACGCCTGAGATCCTTGTGGCTGGTCCAGCTCTTTTGGAAAAAGTTATAGAAAAAGTATATGGTCAAATTCAAAAAACAGCTGAGGTAGATGAAGCCATATCCGGAATTACAGTTGTTTCTGGAGAAGAAGGCTCAGAAGAACTAGTTGACCTTTCCCCAGAAAAGGCATCTAAGGAAGACGCTCCCATTGTAAAGCTTGTTAATCTAATTTTACAAGAAGCGATCAAGGAGCGTGCAACTGATATACATCTAGAGCCACAGGAATCAAAAGTAAATGTAAGAATTAGAATCGATGGTGTGCTTCAAACGATTATGACACCTCCTTTATCATCTTTGAGTGGTTTATCAACCCGGATAAAAATTTTATCTAAACTTAACATCGCAGAAAAAAGGTTGCCTCAGGATGGCAGATTTTCAATAAAAGCTCCAGGCAAGGATATTGATGTTCGTGTGTCCATATTGCCAACTGTTTACGGCGAAAAATTGGTAATGCGTCTTCTAGATAAAACTGGATTTGACTTCAGTTTATCGTCTCTTGGATTTCCAAAGAAACATCTCTCAATTTTCAAAAAAATTATTAATCAGCCATATGGCTTGGTAGTTGTATCGGGGCCTACAGGGTCCGGTAAGTCTACCTCTCTTTATGCTTCTCTGAAAGAAATTAAAAGCGAAAGAACAAACATTACTACCGTGGAGGATCCGGTTGAGTATCAGTTGGAGGGTATAAATCAGGTTCAAGTTTTTGAAGATATTGGTTTAACTTTTTCTGGTTCACTGCGCTCAATTTTGAGACAGGATCCGGATATTTTATTGATTGGGGAAATCAGAGATGAGGAAACAGCAGATATTGCTGTTAAATTTGCTTTAACAGGACATTTAGTATTTTCCACCGTTCATGCAAATGATGCTCCAGGGACCATAACTCGTTTATTGGATATCGGTATTGCTCCTTTTCTGGTAGGATCATGCTTGAATCTAGTGATGGCGCAACGCTTGGTTAGGTGTGTTTGTGAGAAATGCAAGGAAGAGTACGAGCCAAATAAAGAAGAGCTTGCTCTAATTGGATTAGACTCTAAAAGAGTTTCTGGACCATTATATAGGGGCAAAGGATGCACTGAATGTAGAAATACTGGATATCGCGGTCGTACAGCAATCTTTGAAATGATTCCGATGACACGCAATCTGAGAAGCTTGGTATATGATAATGCGAATGAAGATCAGATTAGAGAAGCTGCAGTGAAAAATAATATGACTGCATTAAGAGAGGCTGGCATTGGGAGGGTATTAGATGGAACGACAACGATTGAAGAAATCCTTAGATCAACGGTTGAAGAACTAGCATGAGTGTTTTTAAATATCTAATCAAAGACTTGGATGGTAACAGAAAGGAAGGTGAAATCAGAGCTGATACAATGGATGTCGCAATTTCCAAACTTACCACAAGTGGTCAAGTAGTTATTTCCCTCAATGAAAGAGATGACACTTATGACTTTTTGGGGCCATTTTTGGATGAGATTCAATTGTCAATCGAAAAAATTAAAAATAGAATACCATTATCAAACATTGTATTCTTTACTCGCCAACTAGCGACTATGTTTTCAGCAGGTCTTACGCTTGAAAGGGCCATTCAAAGTTTATCAATTGAAGAAAAACATAAAAAATTTAAAATTGTTCTTACAAATGTTGGTGAAAATATTAGAAAAGGGATGAACTTATCTGAATCTTTAACTAGGCACCCAGGGGTATTTAATAATCTATTTGTTGCAATGACGAAAGCTGGAGAGGTTAGTGGTAATTTAAATGAGATATTGGATCAGCTTGCTACTTATTTAGAAAGTTTAGATGATACAAGAAGAAAAGTGAAATCTGCAATGAATTATCCTATTTTCATGGTTGTCTTTTTGGGCGTTATGCTTTCGGCTATGTTTCTCTGGATTATTCCAAAATTCTCTGATGTATATGCTCAATTAGGTGCCAATCTTCCTGCTGCCACAAGGCAGCTAATGAATTTTAGTGCATGGTTCAGTATAAATGCCGGATTAATGATATTTTTATCAACTATTTTCCTTCTTTTATTGTGGCTAATATCAAAAACTCAAAAAGGAGGATATTTTTTAGATTCTATCAAACTAAAAATCCCCGTTTTTGGAAGTTTAATAGATCAATCAATTCTGAATAAGTTTTGTAAGACATTTGGAATTCTTCTTGGTTCTGGTGTGCCGGTTTTAGAATCAACTGCATTATTAAAAAAAGTAGTAGAAAACAAGGTTTATGAAAAAGCAATTGAGGACGCATCGGACTACATAAGAGATGGATATAATATTTCTACAGCTTTGAGACGCACGGAATCATTTCCATCCATTTTACTTCAACTAGCATCAACTGGGGAGGATACAGGAGAGTTGGATGATCTTTTAGGGAGGGCTGCTGACTACTATCAGAAACAGGTAAATGCATTGGTAGAAAGAATGACAACTTTAATTGAGCCTCTATTGATTTTAATGGTTGGCGCTGTGATCGCAGTTATGGTTGTTCTTACATACTTACCCGTTTTCCACCTTGGCTCGGCACTACAATCTGGTTTATGATGACAATCATACATATTGTCGGTGCAGGAATGTGTGGAATAATGGTTGGCTATTTTTTAAAAAAAATTATTAATTGGCTCGAAATTGATAAGTATAGAATATCAAGTAGAAATTATTTTATGGAAATTGCATGTTTTATTTTATTTCAATGGTCTATATTTAACTTGGGCTTAATTGATTCAATTTTATTCTCATTCATAGCGTCTGTACTGCTTGCTATAGGAATAGTAGATTTATTTACCATGCAGATACCTCTGCTATTTATTTTAATTGGTAGTCTATTTAATTTAATTGGAATTATCTTTGGAAATATTAAGCTAAGCTCTGCATTTTGGGGTATTTTTATAGGGTCTATTTTACCTCTCATCATAATGGGTTTAACATGGATCATTACAAAAAGACAGGGGATGGGATTTGGAGATATACAACTTGGCCTGGTGCTTGGGGCGTGGCTGGGGCCCATGAGGATGGCAACAACTCTATTTCTAGCTTCATTAGTTAGTTTGTTTGTCTGGTTATTTTTGTCTTTAACTAAAGGTTTTGATCGTGACAGAGCTCTTCCTTTTGCTCCGTTTCTGTCCTTGTCTGGTATAGCAATATATATTTCTAGTGTATATTATCCCTCTTTTTATAATATTTTTGTATTCAATTAAGTTATTAAATCTTGAAAAGTAAATTATTCATAACTGTTGCGGTCGCACTTGGTGGTTATCTTAGTGCTAATAATCTCAATCCTGTATCCGAGAGGGAGGGTTTCTATATTTCTGATGTTGATGAATCTTATAAAATAAAATATAAGATTCCAAAATACCAGATATTAGAAGATCATGAAAGCGGTTCTGGTTATAAAAAACTATTTTTTAAGAATTCTAACGATACTGATGGTTTAAATCAGGAAAAGATCCCATCTCAGTCTACCTATTATGCAGTAAAAAGTGGTTATGCATATAGGGCTGAGATGAACATAATTAAATCTGACACCCTTAAAAACATAAAAATAAGCTCTAATGATTGGTCGAAATTCATCTCAAAGGATCTTATAAGCAGTAATCTTATTTATGATGAAAATTTATCGGACTCTTCTCAACGGATTTTGGTATCGGAACCAATTATTTTCAGAGATCTAACTCTGGTTCAGGTTACTATCAAACCTTTTCATTATATTAAACAAAAAGATGAGTTATTAATTATTAAAGACGTTAGTATAAATATTGTCGAGAATGGAGCGCATGAGGCCACCTCGCTGCCTTTACTAAGATCTAGGGCATTTGAGCCTATCTATAAATCGATCGTTGCTAACTATCATTTATTAGATAGAAACTCAATTGATTACCAGAGACCTTCTATTTTGTACGTTTTGCCAAGTAACATTGGTAATATGTTTTCTATCGTTGAGTCACTAATGAATTGGAAAAAAAGAATTGGATATGAAGTTAATTATATCAATTCATCAAACATCGTAAACAATCAGAATAATTTAAAAAACTACATTCAAACTGCCTATGAAACATGGGCAAATCCACCTGAGTATGTTACAATAATTGGCGATGCTGAGGGTAACTACGACATACCAACGTGGAGGGAGAATTGGACAGAGTACAATGGAGAAGGCGATAATCCATATAGTCTTTTAGCGGGAAATGATCAATATCCTGAGGTATTTTTAGGTAGAATATCATTTGATACACAGTCTGATTTGCAGACTCAAATCGGAAAGATAATGATGTATGAATCTACACCTTACATGGGTGAAAACTGGTTTCAAAGAGCATGTTTGACTGGGGATCCAACGACCTCCGGAATATCTTGCATCATTACAAATGAGTATATCAATGAAATCATGAATATTGCTGGATTTAATGAAGTGAACACGATCTACAGCGGATCTTTTTCGAACCAAATGGTATCAGGTATTTCAGAGGGAGTATCATTTTTTAATTATAGAGGTTTCTGGGGAGTGAGTGGTTTTGACTCGGATAATCTCAACCAAACAACTAACGGCTTTATGCTACCTGTTGCAACGGTCATTACCTGCGGAACAGGTTCGTTTGCAAGTGAGGAATCATTATCCGAAGCCTTTACAAGAGCAGGTACGGTATCTAACCCTAAAGGTGCCGTTGCATGCATCGGCACTGCAACCATAGGAACACATACGATGTTTAATAATATTGTAGATATGGGATTTTATTATGGGGTTTTAATGCAAGAGATTGAAACAGCTGGTGCGGCTCTGGCTTATGGCAAATTGATGCTTCATAGAAACTATCCATCCAATCCTAATAATTTCCCCAAAATATTTTCACATTGGAATACGCTCATTGGAGATGCGTCTCTTCAAATGTGGACTGAATACCCCAAAATGATCAGCGGGGAACACGAATATGCTTTGCCTATTGGTTCCAACTATGTGGACGTATTCATTAGGAGTACGGAGGGTGGCGTAGATAGTGTTTGGGTTACGCTTTTAAAAGAAAATGAAATTCTTAAATCGGTGTACACAAATCATCAAGGTCTTGCTCGTTTTGATTTACCGAATACGAGCACCGGTGAGGTATTAGTTACAGGCACCAAGCGAAATCATTATCCTTATCAGAGTTCATTTCAAATCTACGATCCTGGTAGCTCTGTTCATATGAATGATAATCTAATTATTGTTGATGATGACAGCATTGGTTATTCGAACGGAAACGATGATGGAAAGGCAAATCCGGGTGAAACGATCGAGTTGATTATTGGTCTAAAAAATTATGGAAGCCTTAGTGCTGTAAATGTAAATGGTCAAATTGGAACGGATAGTAATCTTATCACAATTTTAAATGACCAAGTGGACTATGGGGATCTTATGTCTGGAGAATCGACAATTCCTGAGAACCCATATTTAATCTCTTTGACGTATGGCTTAGCTGAAGGAACGGACCTAGGTCTATATCTACTTTTGAGCGATAGTGCTGGAAACACAACTAAAAGTTTGATTGACTTAGAGATTTCTGGGAGTCTAATTACACCTTTTAAAGTAAATATTATCGGAAGCGAAAATAACATAATGACTCCAGGCATGACTTTTGAGACGGAAATTGTATTGCGGAATTTAGGCACCACAGACTCTGGGCCATTATTTGGTTTCATATCCAGCACGTCACCATTCATTGATATTATTGATGGTAGTGGTGAATGGGGCATAATCCCTGCAGGAGGAATGGTAAGTAATAATGATAATGGTTTCACCATTAGTGCACTTGATGAGACAATACCGGGAACAATAGCATCCTTAAACGTAAGTATTGAATCTGAATTCGGATATGAAGTTAATTCAAACATTGAAATTCAAATAGGGAGCCCTACAGTAACAGATCCTGTTGGTCCAGACTCATATGGGTACTATATCTATGATAGTGGCGATGCTGAATATGTACTTTCACCAAATTATAATTGGATTGAGATTGATGATCGTTACGGAGGGGAAGGGGAGTATTTATATTCGCTTTCTGACCTTGGAGATAATGGCGATGATGTTGAAACGGTTTCGCTCCCTTTTGAATTCAAAATGTATGGTGTGATGTACGATGAGATTAGCATTTGTTCAAATGGTTGGGTATCTATGGGGCAAACTGATCTAGAATCGTTCAGAAACTACCGCATTCCGGGAGTTGGTGGGCCAAGTCCCATGATTGCAGCCTTTTGGGATGACCTGAAACTAACCAACGGTGGACGTATTTACACCTGGTATGATCAATTGAATTCTAAGTTTTATATTCAATGGTCAAGAGTCAGAACGTTTCAAAATAATTCTCAAGAAAATTTTCAGATTATATTATGTGATCCAGATTATTACTTGACCCCTACTGGAGATGGTGAGGTCATTATCCAGTATGAAAATTTCAATAATACCTCTTTTGGTGAATATAACTCAAATCAGATTCATGGCGACTATTGTACTATTGGAATCGAAGATCATACAAGTATGGTAGGTCTGGAGTATACATTTAACAATGTATACCATCCCTCTGCAATGGCATTAGGAGATCAGACAGCATTGTTGATAACCACCAGAGGAAGCGACATAAGAATGGAAGGAGATTTGAATATAGATAATAATCGAGATGTTTTTGATATATTACTGCTTATAGATGAAGTACTAGGATATTCTAATTCTGTCAACCCATATCAGGCAGATATTAATGAAGACGGTATCGTTAATATTATGGATATGATTGGTCTTATCCAGCAGGTTATGAGCTGGTAGTTTATTTATGTCTACTTGATGTTTGAGCTTAAAATAATGGTTAGATATATTTGATTTGTGACCGTGGATTTAACATCGTTTATGGTCCTGGGTTCTCTTTTGGTTATCCTAATATCGATGGGTATAATTGAATATTACTTCCATCAAAAAAAACTATCTAGTATCCCAATACGCATACACGTGAACGGGACTAGGGGCAAGTCTAGCGTAACAAGACTTATCGCTGCGGGCTTGAGAGAATCTGGATTGACAACGCTTGCAAAAACTACAGGAACAGCTCCACGTGTGATCGATAAGCATGGAAAAGATAGAATAATCCATCGGCTTAGACTCCCGTCAATTGGTGAACAAATAAAGTTGATAGATTTTTTTTCCTCTGAAGATCCTGACGCCGTAGTAATTGAGTGCATGGCGTTACAACCGCATTATCAATGGATCTCAGAGCATCAAATGATCAAGTCAAATATTGGGGTTATTACAAATGTTAGACCAGACCATATTGAAGAAATGGGTTCAAGTTTATCAGATATAGCTCATTCATTATGCAATACTGTACCACTAAACAGCGTCTTAATCAGCGGGGAAAAAAAACAATCTGAGATCATCAAAGGAGCATGTAAAAGCAATAATAGTGAATATATAAGATCAGAAGAATCAAGCGTAGATCGCGATGTAATGAAAAATTTTAAATATATTGAGCATCCATCAAATGTTGCTGTAGCTCTAGATGTTTGTGAACAAGTTGGTGTAAGTAGGGATATTGCTTTAAAAGGTATGCAATTGGTTGAGCCTGATATAGGTGCATTGGTGTCAAAAATTATTCAATTTGAAGGTTGCAGAATTCGCTTAATCAATGCTATGGCTGCAAATGATCCTATCTCCACTCTTCAGATTTGGGCGCTAGTTAAAAGCCTCTACACTGAGGGCCGAAATATATGTGTTTTTTTTAATTCAAGAAGCGATCGTCCATTACGATCAAAACAAATGATAGAAATAACCTTTAATAAAATTAAACCAAATTACTTGATCGTTAGGGGTGATAATATTGATAAAGAGATTAACCAATTCAGGGCTCACTCACCAAAAACAAAATTACAAATAATAAGCTCTAATCAATCGTCAAAAGTAGTTATATCTGAAATTATTAAAGTTCCAAGTGAGACTATTGTTTTTGCAATTGGTAATCAGGTTGGAGTAGGACAAGAGATACTAAACGGTTTACTTGAATTGAATAATAATGGCTGAAATCAGTATAGGTATTGGAATTGTTTTAAGTCTGGTATTGTCTGAGACTTTGGGAGTAACTGCAGGCGGTATCATTGTGCCGGGATATATTGCATTACATTTGCATGACCCTTTACAAGTTTTTTCAACGTTTGTGGTTGCGTTATTGGCTTGGGTAATTATTCAGTTGCTTGGTAAAGTAATGTTTCTTTATGGGAAACGTAGAATGGTTCTGGCATTGATCCTGGGGTTTTTTCTTGGATATGTGTCAAGAAACTTTGTTTTTTTGCCTCAAGATTTAGGTTCAGTAGCCGTGATTGGAAATATTATACCTGGTTTAATAGCAAATTGGATGGACAGACAAGGGATATTAAGAACTGTATCGGTTATTATCCTAACTGCTGTAATGGTTAAACTATCCGTAATGATTTTATTTAATGGAGAGATTTTTGCATAATTATAATATCAAACCATTCGCCCCTGCAATACAAAAGACCTCCACTTTACTTATTTTATCGGCAATATCGATAATATGTTTGATTGTATCTATCAATACAACAAAAACTTTTGTCTCTGGCTCTTACGAACAAAAGGTGATAGCTGCACAACTAATGAGAGATGGAATGAAAAAATTAAAAAGCATAAGGATGGAATCAGGTGTTTTTATTGATGTTGAAAATGATCCAAATGAAACAGGTTTAGTAGGTAGTCCTTTCAGTCTCATTACAACAGATGAAGGGGACCTAGACTCGAAGCTAACAACCTTAGACCCCAATTTTGCTGCCGGAATCGTTGATATGATGGTTCAACTAGAAATAAAGAGAGAGGATACAGTTGCATTGCTAATGACTGGATCAATGCCGGGTGCCAACATAGCTGTTTTGACCGCATGCAAAGCCATGGGTGTATATCCTGTTTCCATATCAAGCGTCGGTGCATCACAATGGGGTGCAAATCAAATAGATTTTACATGGTTAGATATGGAGTCAATACTCTTTGAAAATAACTTTATTCCCTCCAAGAGCATTGCAGCATCAATTGGCGGACGCAATGATATGGGGCGATTACTATCCCCAGCGGGTAGAAAAATCATTACAGATAATATATACAATCACGGTATTCCAATTATCCGAAAGGGACGGCTTGTTGATAATATTGAAAATAGAATGGATTTATACAGGAACTTTATAAAAATAAATAAATACAAAGCAATTATAAATGTTGGAGGTGGGGTAGCAAGTCTAGGAACAAGTTTCAATCTTAAGCTATTGCCACCTGGAAAGGTTTTTCGCGCTGATATACTAGATATCGGTAGGCCAGGCGGAGTTGAAGGTGTGTTTTCCAAATTTGTAAGTTCTAACGTTCCAGGATTACATATTCTTAACATAAGGTCATTAACAGAACAGCTCAGGATGCCGTATGCTCCTATACCAATACCTAACATAGGTTTCGGTCCATTATATTCAGATGAGCGCTATAATCTGAAAGTAGCTTTCGTATGCCTAGCGATTGTCGCTGGAAGTGTATTTTACGTTGGATTCCAAAGTAGGAAAAAAATCAAAGAGTATTTAATTGATCATGAACCAGATAGTTTATTATAGGCAAATATTTTTTATTCTTGGACTTATATTAATAAGTCCCATTGAAGCAAAACTACTTAAACCTTCCAAGAATGGTAGTGAAAAAGAAATACTAATTGTGAATGGGAAAAGAAGGTTGTACCATGTTGTTAGAAATAAAAATCTAACCTATTCTGTTCAAGGACCTAGCAGGGTTGAGTTTATATCAAGATACCCCGTTATAAGAAAAAAGAAGAATAGTCACCCCTTCCAATACACTATTGTAATTAATGATAAAGATACTGTGAATGTAAAACACAGATATAAAGTTCAAAGAACCATCCGTTCTGTGCAGCATCCTGAACATAGTTATACCTTTTCAGGGAATTACTTTATCAACTTAGAAAAAGGTTCGCATATAATTCAACTTTTAAAAGAAAATAACCAAAAGTACCCAGTTCTAATTCGTCTACTAACTAAGGAGTTTGAAGATATGGGGATTGACAAAGAGGTCTTGAAGCCAATGGTGCATAAGAATGCTGTCGAACTACTAATTAATGGAAAGAAAATAAATTATTATGAATGTAGTCCTAAGCTTCCTCTCCAGATTGAGGCTC
>CENX01033103.1_pt1 | contig 93648 bp, 93 predicted proteins | sample 361321 | NCBI WGS metagenome assembly CENX01 (sample SAMEA2619678, study PRJEB7988) | marine metagenome | isolation source: saline water (ENVO:00002010), including | reverse complement strand
AGTCGAAACCTTATTGCCGAAGGCCTCCTTGGGCTTCCCCGAACAAGATAAATCTGACTGTGTACGAGTTTGAGGATGTCAATACAGCTGATACTCGATACCTTTTTGGCATTCCTATTTTAGTTATAGTAGTAGCAGTTCTCCCTCAGCTCTTGTTCACGAGCCGAGTAAAAACTCCTTTGATATCCCAATTAGCAGTTGTCATAGCTCCGATAATTGTTTTCATAGTTGTATTTGCTTTTGGGAAAATGACGACATTAATCGCAGACGGCAAGATTAGATTGACGTGGAGATTTGGATTCCCAACGAAAGAAATACTGATAAGTGAAATAGAGGCAGTGGAGACTAGGGAAATATCGAATTGGTGGGGATCTGGTATCAAAGGTACGAGGAAAGGCATGATGTGGCGTGCCTGGGGGAAAACCGTGGTGGCCATATTGCATAATAATGGGAAAATAATTTTTGTAGGTTCAGACAATCCAGAAGAGTTAGCGAGAGCTATTCGTTCTGCTTTAAAGAACTAGTCTTTTGTTTGTGATCGCGCTTCCGCCCAGGTTTTTCCCTTTTCGACATTGATGTCACGTGGTAAACCAAGAACCTGTTCTGCGACTATGTTTCTCTGTACAGCAAATGTTCCTCCTCCGATAGTCAAAGCAGGTGAGAAAAGATATCCGTAGTGCCAGATTGGGTCAACGTTGGGGACTTGATTTGTTCGGAAATTATTTTCTGTGACACCCATTCCCATTCGACCGGGCACCTCTCCCTGTGGTCCAGCGCCTTCAAGCATTCCCGAGGTTCCGGCTATGTCGCGCGCTAGTTTCAATGTGTTTTGCCCATGTTCATCCGCCATGAGTTTTTGTATGGAGGCTTCTGGGCCAGGATGTTTACCTGCTAGTCGTGCAGACAATGTACGTAAGCGATTTAAGCGAAGTACCTCTGCTTCACAATGTAAAGCTGCGAGACGTTGACGGAGTAGGGGGTCACCGCATCCACCTTGATCACGAATAAGTTCAATTAGCAACTCGGCAGATGGCCCTGCCCCCCAAAGAGAACCCGCTGAAGAAAGTTGCACGCGTTCATTTGATAAAGTCACCTTTGCTAGCCGCCACCCATCTCCTTCTTCACCTACGAGATGGTCTTTCGTTAACCTAACGTCATCAAAAAAGACCTGATTGAAACTATGTGCAGTTGTCATGTCAATAATCGGAGACATGGAAATGCCTGGTGCGTCCATTGGGCAGATGAAGTAGGAAATGCCTTTGTGTTTTGGTGCGTCAGGATTCGTTCTTGCGATCAAAATACCATATTTAGATACATGCGCACCGCTTGACCATATCTTTGATCCATTCACAACATACTCATCGCCGTCTCTTTCAGCTCGTGTAGATAGGTTTGCCAGATCAGATCCGGAGTCAGGCTCACTGAAAAGCTGGCACCAGAAATCCTCTCCGGTTAGTAAGCCTGGAAGATATTCTTTTTTTTGTTCTTCGGTTCCTGCTTCAAGAATTGTCGGTCCGGCCCAACCGATACCTATGGGGTTTTGTGGACGACGGATACCTGCTCTTTTTAGTTCTTCTGCGATGATGAGTTGCTCTATAGGGCCTGCTTCTAGACCATAAGGTTTTGGCCAGTGAGGAACGACGTAACCGGCTTTAACTAATTGCTTCGAACTGGGTTTAGGGTTCTCTCTAATCCAATCTCGCACCTGCTGCCGAATCGGGTCATCATCTGGTGGAGAGTCAAAATCCATTACCTATTCCTATCTATTTCTGACACCTCTAATGAAAGTTATCTTATCGGGGGGATTCAATACTCATTAATCCTATTTCGCTTGTTCGTTGTTGCATTTTCATCTTGGCGGCCATTACCTGTACTGTGGACGTTGACACAATGGAGGAGCTATGAGCCCAGTTATTTACAGTGTTGAAGGTGATGTAGCCACGATCACATTAGATGATAAAGAAAACAGGAATGCTCTTGGTAATGCTCTTACTACCGGCATCTACCAAGCAATCACCTCAGCTAATACTGATCCTAACGTTCGTGCCCTTGTGTTAACGCACAAAGGAAACGTCTTTTGTGCTGGAGCGAACCTAAAAGAACGATCAATACAAACAGGTCAGGTTGATCAGGAAACAATTGGGTTCGATCAAGTTCTTGAGTTAATTTTAAAGTCCCCAAAACCGGTTATAGCTAAAATTAGTGGAGCAGCTATGGGAGGTGGCATTGGATTAGCATGCGCTGCCGATATTTCCATAGCTACCAAAGACGCAAAATTTGGTTTTACTGAAGTACGTTTAGGTGTCGCTCCGGCAATTATTTCTGTTGTTTGCCTAGCCAAAATGAGACGGGGAGAGGCAATGGAAGCTTTCTTAAGAGGTAATAAGTTTTCAGGAGTGAAAGCAGCGGAACTTGGAATCATTTCACGGGCTGTGGAAGCCAAAGATTTAGACAATGAGATCCAACTAGTACTAGAGGATATTCTTCATGGAGGACCTCTGGCTCTAGCTGCAGCTAAACGTTTAATAAATGAAATTCCTGAGAAACCAACGAACGAAGCTTTTCCATGGGCAGCAGAATATTCAAATGCTTTATTTAATTCTGAAGAAGCTGCTGAAGGAATGGCGGCTTTTCTTGAAAAACGTTCCCCAAACTGGGTTACCGACAAGTAACTAGATTACCTATTTGGGTATTGGCGGTTATTTCCGCAGTGTGGGATATTGAAGATAATAGAACACGGGCCTTTAAGCTCTAAAAGTGGGGTTAATTATGGATGATCGTTGGATAACCGACTGGGAACCAAGCAAAAGGTTTCCTGTGTATACGCGAGCTAATGCTGGAGAGATACTCCCTAATCCGGTAAGTCCATTGGGGTGGGACCTCATCTGGGAAGAAGGCGTTTCAAAAGGTTGGGCTGATGGAGCACACCGTCAAGGGGTTTTTACTCCCGACGAATCAAACCCTGATCAACCTGATTACATTGCTTGTTTCGGAGGTTACTTATACCTGAACGCATCAATGATTCGTATTAATGGTGAACGAACTCCCGGATTGTCAGCTGAAGCCATGGACGCTGCCTTTCTTGGAAACCACCCTGACGTGCCCCCTTATGTGCCCCAAGATGGTGATCAGAGGCCTGATTTGGTTGAAAAGATTGAAGAAGTGCAAGCATGGGTGATGTCCCTTGAAGAACTTCCGGAGGAATTAACAGAAGATCGAAACAAAATTCTGTCTGTCCGTTCGCAACGTCCAGATTTAACCTCAGCATCAGATGCTGAATTGATTGAACGAGCGCGTTCTTTAAAACCTCTTGTCCGAGAATTCTTTGAACCATACCAAGTCTATGGAACTATGTCTGCGACTGGTCCTACGGTTCTTGGAGCTCTTTGCGGAGAAATAGATCCAGCTTTACCAGGTCGTCTTATTTCTGGTTTGGGAGGGATTGATTCTGCTCCTCCATCTGTCGATATGTGGGAACTTTCTCGCCAAGTAACCAGAAGCGAAAGTCTGACAGCAGCTTTTGATGATGGAGTGAGTGGATTGATGGATCGACTTTCATCCTCCGATGCAAATGCGGCTTTCCTTAATGATTTTGCAGATTTTCTTGCTGAGCATGGCGCTAGGGGCCCTTACGAATGGGATGCAGCTTCAGAAACTTGGGAAATAAAACCGGAGAGCGCTTTAGCTGCTATTGATGCAATGCGTCACGCTGATGAGTCCCTTTCTCCAAAGAACCGTCATGCTGCTGCTGTCGCTGATCGTGAAGCGGCAGAACAAGAAATTCGCGAAGTTTTTGCTGGTAATGATGAAGCGTTAGCAACACTTGATTTAGGAATGCGGACGGCCAGAGTATTTATTGCTGGAAGAGAGCGAACCAAGCTCACGTCGATGCTTACGAACCATGAAATTCGACTTCCCATGTACGAGTTAGGTAGGCGAATGACCGATCGTGGAGTTCTGCGTACGCCGCGAGAAATATTTTTGCTACGCGACGCTGAGCTTGATTCCTTTGTTGATGCTCCAGAGGAAATGATTGACCTTATCAGACAACGTGCAAATGATTTTGAGTCACTAGGCTCATTACAAGATCCTTTCATCGTCAATGGCGTGGTCCCACTATTAAGCGAATGGGGGGAACGTGGAGTTTCTGGCCAACCAGCAGATGCAGGGGATGAACTCGCAGGGGTGCCTGGAAGCCCTGGAATAGTAACAGGTAAAGCACGAGTAATTACAGATCCAAGTGACCCGCAAGGTCTTGAACCGGGAGAAATCCTTGTAGCTCCTATAACTGATCCTTCATGGACGCCTTTGTTTATTCCAGCGGCTGGTGTTGTCGTAGAAGTAGGAGCTCCTTTAAGCCATTCGGTTATTGTGAGTCGAGAATTTGGTATTCCCTGCGTCACAGGCGTTTTCGAAGCTGTTTCTAAAATTCCTAATGGAGCGATTATCAGCGTCAATGGTGTCACCGGGTCGGTGACGATTGCTGAACTTCCAGAGTAGGTTTTGTTAAAGCTGAAGTCCTTTTGCTGCAACTGGTGAAGCAATGTTGATAGTTGGTGGTGCTGTAAGTAGAGAACCTAGAGCTGACATAGCTGCTTTCATCCCGTCGCCTTGACCGTGCACTCCCAAAGCATCACCATCTGTGTAAAGTTCAAAAAACCAGTAGATTCCTTCTTCTCCTGAATCTTTATGAGCTGAGTAGATTTCGAGGCCTTCCTCTTCTTCGGCAGCCGAGCACGTCGCTGCCAATGCCGCTTCAACTTCTTCTGACTTTTCGGGATCTGTCTGTAATTTCGCTATTAATGATACTTTTGCCATACATGCATCGTAGACACAAAAGTCAGACTTTACGAGTTGACTAAAGTGTACATATTGATATTTTCTTCTAGTATGCGACTGTGAATGCTCTGTTAGGACCTATTGGACAGCTTGGTTACGTTGTTGAAGATCTAGAAACGGCAGCTTGGGCATGGGTAGAAAAAGCGGGTGTTGGCCCGTGGACTGTCATTCCGCATGTGACTCTCGATTATTTCAACTATCAGGGCGAACCAAGTGAAGTAGAAATGGGAATAGCGATGGCTTTTACAGGCTCAATGCAAATTGAATTAATCCAGCAGCACAACAAAGCACCATCCATGTACCAAAATTTCGTGAATGACTTTGGTGAGGGTATTCAACATGTCTGCTTCTATCCAGAGGATTATGATTCAGCGTTAACATCATTGACTGAAAAGGGAATGAAAGTTGGCCAGGACGGTGCGATTCGAGGAATGAGATTCGCTTATCTTGAAGGCATGGATGGGAACATTCTTGAGATTGGTGACATTCCTAAGAGCGTGCGTTTCCGCAGACAGGAAGACATTGCGAGTGCTGCTAATTGGGATGGGTCTAACCCTGTTCGCGTTTTTAGGTGACTGTTCGCCCTAGCAACGATAGAAGTCGTGTACTCGGAGTTTGATCTGGTGGGTTTTGCGGTGGGCCGAAATGTTCAGATTGCGAAAGAAAATCATACATATTTGCCCAATAATCGAGTGCCCATTCTGCTATTTCTGGATCGATGACATGATTTAGAGAAAGCGCTTGAGATAGATCCCAAGCGTGCACGGCATTATCGGTGATGCGAGCCCCCAGTAACCGTTCTAACGTCAACGTTACCGTTGGGTGAGGAAGTTCTTTACCTAACGGAGTGTCTTGAGCGACTCTGATTGCATTAATAGCAGTACCGCGCCAAGTAGACATAGGGTCAGGACCAAGTATGTTGGGGCTTAACTCTGGAGACGAGTACGTTTCATCCTCAACGAGATTCATTAATTGCACTTCACCTGAGAGAACATGCACCACTAAGGTTTGTATGGTCCAGTCATCACATGGTGTGCGCTTTTCCCAGCTATCAAGAGAAACGTGTTGAAGAGTTTCCCCGAAGGAAGCAACTGCTCGGGTATAAAGATCAACAATATTTTTAACCATTCCTTATTCCCACTCTATTGTTCCCGGTGGCTTGGAAGTTATGTCATAAGCGATGCGGTTAATTCCTTCAACTTCATTAATAATTCTATTACTCATTAATTCGAGCACTTCGTATGGAATTCGAGCCCAATCAGCTGTCATGGCATCTTCACTTGTTACTGCTCGGATGATGCATGGGTACCCATAAGTTCTTTCATCACCCATTACACCAACAGATCGTATATCTGGGAGAACTGCGAAAGATTGCCATATTTCTCGCTCTAATCCAGCTTTTTTCAACTCATCACGAACAATAAAATCAGCTTCTTGAAGAATAGCTACTTTTTCAGGTGTGACTTCACCTATGATTCGCACACCTAAACCAGGGCCAGGGAATGGTTGACGCCAAACGATTTCGTCAGGTAGCCCTAGCTCAGAACCTACTGAACGCACTTCATCTTTAAAGAGAGAACGTAAGGGTTCTACGAGTTCAAATTCCATATCTTCAGGTAAGCCTCCTACATTGTGGTGACTTTTGATCGTAGCTGCATGCTGGCTTCCAGATTCAATAATGTCAGGGTAGAGCGTTCCTTGAACTAGAAAGTGTGCGTCTTCTATCCCCCCTGAAGTTCGTTCAAAGATTCGAATAAATAGCTCTCCTATCGCTTTCCTTTTTGTTTCGGGTTCAGTAATACCTTTTAGTTTGTTGAAAAATTCTTCACCAGCTTTGACATGTATTAGTTCTATTCCTTGAGTTTTCTGGAATGTTTCAACGACTTGTTCTCCTTCGTCTTTTCTCATCAGGCCAGTATCAACAAAAACGCAGGTGAGTTGAGACCCAATTGCTTTATGAACGAGTGCCGCCGCTACAGCAGAATCTACTCCTCCGGAAAGCCCACAAATTGCTCGCCGATTCCCAACCTGAGCGCGTATCGCCGACACTTGTTCTTCGATAACATTTGTCATAGTCCATGTACGTTGTATGTCTGATATCTCTAACCATTTTTCAATAGTCTTTTGTCCGTATTGAGTGTGGGAAACTTCAGGGTGATATTGAACCGCATATATTTTTTCGCTTTCAAAGGCTGCAGCGGGAGCATTCTGCGTCGAAGCAGTAACAATGAATCCTTCGGGAACTTCAGTAACACAATCAAAGTGACTCATCCAAACATCTTGTTGTGTAGGTTGGCCAGATAAAAGATTCCCTCCAGTAATCTCAAGAGCGGTTCGGCCATATTCGCCAGCATCAAATTGACTCACAATTCCGCCAAGTTGTTGCGCTATGAGTTGGGCTCCGTAACAAATTCCTAAAATAGGAATACCAAGTTCATAGATACTTGGGTCAATTTGAGGTGCGCCATCTATTCGAACTGATTTAGGACCTCCGCTGAGAATAATTCCCACGGGATCTATTTTCCTTACTTCATCTACTGAAAGTTCATGGGAAACAATTTCGCTGTACACGTTGGCTTCACGAACACGGCGTGCAATTAGTTGCGCGTACTGTGCACCAAAATCGAAGACAAGAACTTTTGGTATTTTTTCACTCACGTATCTAACTCTTTACTAGTTTCTTTTCAATTGTATTGAATTCTAGAAAGAACAATCACCCCATACCGACGCCTTGTTGCTTTTGCAGGTATTTGCCTTCTGTTTGTAGGGCTGGGGCAACCATAATTTCTGCTTTTTGGAATTCCTTAAGAGAACTGTAACCACATGTAGACATTGAGTTTCGTAAACCTCCGAAGAGATTCATTCTTCCATCATTTTCATTTGCTGGGCCGAGAAGAATTTCTTCAAGGGATCCTCTTTGAGTTGTTTCTACTTTTGCTCCTCTTGGCAAACTCGGATGAAATGTTGCCATACCCCAATGCGAACCTTGGCCCGGAGCTTCACTAGCGGCAGCTAATGGCGAACCGATCATAACTGCATCAGCTCCGCAAACAATTGCCTTTGCTATGTCACCTCCGGTAGCCATTCCTCCATCAGCGATAACATGCACATATGCACCGGTCTCATCTAAATGACGTGTTCGTGCCGCTTGAGCGTCAGCTATAGCAGTTGCTTGTGGAACTCCAATACCTAAAACCGCACGTGTAGTACAGGCATGTCCTGGGCCAACGCCAACAAGGACACCTGCAGCTCCTGTTCGCATTAAGTGAAGAGCAGCTTCGTAAGAAGCACAACCTCCAACAATTGTTGGAATGGGAAAATCACGAACAAAAGTTTTAAGATTTAGTGGTTCTTTTGTTTGTGAAACGTGTTCAGCAGTGACGACTGTTCCTTGGATGACCAATAGATCTAATTCACTCTCTAAGAAATACTGGGAGAAAAGTTCTGTTCTTTGCGGGGTTACCGAAACACATGAAATAACGCCGGAAGCATTTATTTCTTTGATTCTTTGAGAGATTAATTCAAGCTTGACAGGTTCTAAGTAGATCTCTTGCATTCGTTTGGTCGCATGTTCTGGCTTAAGTTGCGATATTTCATCGAGCATGTCGGTTGGATCTTCGTAGCGTGTCCAAAGACCTTCAAGATTTAGAACACCGATTCCTCCTAATCGACCTATTTCGATGGCTGTTTGAGGGCTTACGACACCATCCATGGCTGAAGCCATCAATGGGAGTTCGAGGGAAAATGCATCTATTGCCCAACTAATATCAACATCTTCAGGGTCTCGTGTTCTTCGACTCGGGACAATAGCTATGTCATCGAAGCCATAAGCTCTCCGACCAGATTTACCCATTCCTATTTCTACTTCCGCCATACCGCTACCCTTTTCTATGGGTTTAAGTTCTTTATTCTAGTGAAATTCAGGACTTGGGTAACGATGGTCTAAAGATTCGTTTGACCTAAAATTAAGTTAATTCTTGAGTGTCCTGAATACGAATAAGTTTCGTTAAAAACTCTCTGATCATCGATCCGGTTGCACCCCAAATAGTATCTCCAACTATCTCAAAGAAATTTATGCTCCTGATTTTTCCATCTCGAAGTACCCAAATTTCTTCTCGGTAGACTTCATCTGAAAGCAACTCGTATAACGGTATATGTAAGATTTTTTCAACTTCAACTGTATTTGCTTTCAATTCGGGAGGATAAGGAAGAGTTGCGACAAATGGAGTTACAAGCGAGTTGCTTCCTACTGTTACAAAGGATGTAAGTTGTCCGATTTTTTTGGGAAGTGTTGGATCTAAACCGATCTCTTCATGTGCTTCCCTCAAAGCAGTATCCCAAGGGTCGTTATCTTGAGGTTCTTGGTTCCCGCCAGGAAAACTAACTTCACTCGTGTGAAAACGCATAGTTTCAGATCGGCGAGTCAGAATCATCCATACTTGTTCTTTAAATTCATACAAAGCTATGAGAACTGAAGATTCACGATCATATGAATCGACCGAAGAATCATCAGGAGTATTTCCTGTAAAGGTTCTTGTGATTGATTCTATGGTGAATTGAGGGTTACTTATATTTGACCAGGGAGCCGCTTCTCCTTCACTCCAACTATCCGGACGAGGAATTATTTGCTTGCCACCCCTCTTCTCTTGCATAGTATTTCTAGTCTTCAAGCAATGACTCAAGAAGTTCTGGCAATCCTCCGGTTTTAAGATTACTCATTACTCGTCCAGGAGGCGTTTCGCCAGTCTCCCATTCGTTCCATTGTGCGAGAAGTTTAGCTGCGTCTGGTTTTGGGCGTTGATCCATACTTGGAGAGGGTACTGATCTTTTTGTAATTAACTTCATTATCTAAGAGACAAAAAGAAAAAAGGGCCGGATTTTCTCCGGCCCGCTTTTCTTTCCAAATGGAATGATTACATCATTCCACCCATACCACCCATGCCACCCATTGGGTCTCCCGCTGGCATTGGTGCTTCCGGTTCTGGCTTATCTGCAATAAGAGCTTCAGTCGTTAGAAGCAAGCTTGCTATGGATGCTGCATTTTGTAGAGCTGCTCGTGTCACTTTAGCTGGGTCAATAACCCCTGCCTTAACAAGATCTTCGTGTTCTCCTTTTGATGCGTTAAATCCAACATTTCCTTTAGCATCTTCAATTTCTCGAACGATGATTGAGCCTTCAAACCCTGCATTCTCAGCAATTAGTTTTGCTGGGGCTGCCAAAGCTGTTGAAACCATTCTTGCTCCAGTTGCTTCATCACCCTTTAGGTTGCTAGCTGCTTCATCTACAGCTCCTCTTGCACGTAATAGAGCGGTTCCGCCACCAGCGACAACACCTTCCTCTATAGCTGCTCGGGTTGCTGAGAGTGCATCTTCAATTCGATGCTTCTTTTCTTTGAGCTCAACTTCTGTTGCTGCGCCTACTTGCACAACAGCTACTCCGCCGCTGAGTTTTGCTAACCTTTCTTGAAGTTTTTCTCGATCCCAGTCAGAGTCGGTATTATCGATCTCTGCCTTGATTTGAGAAACGCGACCTTCAACGTCTTCACGTGATCCCGCTCCTTCAATAAGGGTTGTATTGTCTTTGGTAATAACTATTTTTCTAGCAGTACCCAGAAGATCAAGGGTTACACCATCAAGCTTAAGCCCGACTTCTTCTGCGATGACCTGACCTCCGGTGAGAATTGCCATGTCTTGAAGCATTGCTTTTCGTCGCTCTCCAAATCCAGGTGCTTTCACAGCAACTGAATTGAAAGTTCCGCGTATTTTGTTTACTACGAGTGTTGCGAGTGCTTCACCTTCAACATCTTCAGCAACGATCAAAAGAGGTTTACCTGACTGCATTACTTTTTCGAGAACAGGTAACATTTCTTGAACAGAGGAGATTTTTCCTTGAGTCAACAAAATATAAGGTTCTTCTAGAACTGCTTCTTGTCTTTCAGCATCCGTTACGAAGTATGGAGAAAGGTAACCTTTATCGAATTGCATACCTTCAGTGAAATCGAGATCCATACCGAAAGTGTTTGATTCTTCAACGGTTACAACTCCATCTTTACCAACTTTGTCTATTGCTTCAGCAATAACTTCACCAACTGTTTCGTCAGCTGCTGAGATTGATGCAACATTTGCTATTTGGTCTTTGGAGTCAGCAACTTGTTCAGCCTGTGATCCAATGGATTCAACCGCAGCGTCTACAGCTGCTTGTATTCCCTTCTTGAGGACCATTGGGTTTGCTCCAGCAGCTACGTTTCGTAGTCCTTCGCGAACCATTGCTTGAGCGAGAACAGTCGCAGTCGTTGTTCCATCTCCAGCGACATCGTTAGTCTTCGTTGCTACTTCCTTTACGAGTTGTGCTCCCATATTCTCAAATGGATCTTCAAGCTCAACTTCGCGGGCTATAGAAACGCCGTCATTAGTTATTGTTGGTGCACCGAATTTTTTATCAAGAACGACATTTCGTCCTTTAGGTCCGAGTGTCACTTTAACTGCGTCTGCGAGATGATTTACTCCTGCTTCGAGTTTGCGACGTGCATCTTCATCGAATTTTAAAATTTTTGACATTGTTGTTCCTTACCTACTTGACTATGGCGAGTACATCACGCGCCGAAAGGATTAATAGTTCTTCGCCACCACTACTGATTTCAGTTCCACCGTATTTTGCATAAACAACTGTGTCACCTGCTTCTACGTCTACAGGTATAAGTTCCCCTGTTTGTTCAGAACGCTTACCAGGTCCTACAGCTAGGACCTCTCCCTGTTGTGGTTTTTCTTTGGCCGTATCTGGGATAACAAGTCCGCTGGCCGTAGTTTCTTCGGATTCGCCCGGACGTACAACTATCCGGTCTTCCCGTGGGTGCAAATTCATCTTCTAGTACTCCTAGCACACTAAAAAAATTTTGATAATAATATGAGCTTTGAGTCATCTAAGTAACTCACAAACTCAAGATTCAACGATACGACCAAGGAATCAATTTCCAAACATCAAGTGGTGTCTTTAGCTAAAATCTTAAGTTCTTTCATTTAATTTAGCTTCTGATACGTTCTGGTCGTGTTCCTTTGATACTGGCTCTTTCCATAACTCGTATGTGAGGAGAATAGTCGCTAGCTGCGTAATGTTGGACAGCTTGATTGTCCCAAAATGCAATCGAGTTGGTTTCCCAGCGGAAACGACATGAATATTCAAGGATTTCAAATTCCCGACAGAGTAAATCAATTAATTCATATCCTTCATTTTCTTCTAGTCCATCTATTGCACTTACGAATATTCGATTGACGTAAAGGAGAGGTTTTCCGGTTTCGTGATGATTGATGACTACTGGATGTTTTACAAGAGGATATTTGGCTCTTATTTCTTCAAGTTTTTCTTTTGGTACTTGTCGAGCAAAAGCTCTAAGAAAGTCATGTGTGGCGTATAGGCCATCTATTCTGTCTTTGATCTGATCTGGTAGACCTTCGTATGCTGCATTTGCGTCAACGAAAAGGGTGTCACCGCCGACAGGTGGTATTTCAACTGCTCGAAGAATCGCTCCTTGTGAGGGTTCTTCCCTCCATGTCACGTCGTGATGCCATTGATTTTCGTAACCGGCAGCTTTTGCATTTTTCTCAAACCTAACAAGTTCAGGTGTTTCAGCATTTGGGGGAAGGAATGGGTGAATCTCAAGTTCTCCAAATTGACTGGCGAAACGTAATTGTTGCTTTGATGTTATTTTTTGGTCACGGAAAAAAATTACTTTATAGTTCCACAAGGCTTCTTTGATCTCATCGATGACGTCTCTGCTGAGTTCTTGGGATAGATCGAGTCCTTGCAACTCTGCGCCTATGGTTGGTGAGAGTTGTTTTACATTGAAGTGATTCCATTTGAGTTGCTGCAGACGTTCTCTTTCGGCGAATAAATGTGTTTGAGGTCCCATTGTGCGGGTGTATCCAGGTAAAGAAACTCTTCCTGGTAGTCCCTCACCTGGGTCTTTATCGGCAAGAATTTCTACATCTTGTAAATTGTCTGTAGTAGACATCAGAATCCCCCTTTTAATGCCTCACATTAAAGTAGCATGGGTGATCTCTGTTATCAATTAGGGGGCTCTACTGGATCAATTCCTAAATCGAGATATGTTGCTAATGGATAATATAGGATTCCACGACTTTCAATTAGTGGTCTCGCAGTTTCTCCTCTGTCAACAAGCGTTGCTACTGCCACCACTGAAGCTCCAGTTTCTTCGACAGCATGAATTGCTTTAAGAAGTGAACCTCCGGTAGTTATAGCATCTTCAACTATGAGGCAACGTTCTCCTTCACCAATCTGTGAACCTTCAATTAACTTATTGGTTCCTCGCCCTTTAGGCTCTTTACGAACAAAAAACCATCGGCAACGTTGAATACTAGCAATGCCTATGGTTAACGCATCTGCACCCAGAGTTGGTCCTCCAACTGCATCAAATTTAACTCCATGCAAAATAAGCCCATCTACAATTGCCCGGCTTGCTATTTCAAGGTCGTCAAAATGAGCAGTTGCAAGTTTTCCATCTACAAAATCTTGGCTCATAGCCCCTGATGCCAATTGGACTGGTGCTTCTAATTTTTTTAAACCTTTTGTTTTGATTATTTCAATTGCCTGTTCTTTTAAGCTTCCCATAGAACCTCCGACGCCTCTCTTAGCGTAGCGCCTACTGATCAATTGAACCGATGTATTGAACACTGTCGCGATCAACGACCGTAGCTATGCTCCGTTGAAGCACCGCATTAAATAGATCTTCAGCGCGTTGGTTTGGTTGATCAGCCATAACAGCAGTGTTCCCCCAGTTAACAAGCCAGAAAAGATGAGCTGTATCTATTTGATGAACGAGTTCATCAAATGTGGGATATCCAGACTCATTAGCCTGCATAACGTCAAAATAATCCTGAAGAAGTGCTATTTCACTTGATCTTCGAAGCTCAATATCAAGATTGCATCCTAGGAAAGGTGAAATATCGCCAGACCCATCTCCTCTGCCAACAAGCTGGAAGTCAATCACTATTACTTCCGGCAAGGGATCTTTACTGTCATCGAATAGAAGATTGTCCAACCTGAAATCATTATGAGTTAATGTCCGACTAAGCTCAGCCCAACTTTTTAACCATTTGGAAATCTCAGGAATAAACTCTTCAAGCTTGCTGGGAAGCCATTCAGGGTATAGATGCCCATATTGATCCATTACAGAAGGCCAAGACTGTTCATATAGATTTTGTAAGCCCATGTTTATGGGACTGTCGAGCGGGGGCACCCAGTCCATGGCTGCAAGTTCTTCGCTGTCCCACCAACGCGAATGAATTTTCGCTGCAGTTTCCATCACTGCTTTCGCTTCGGTTAGTGTGGCACCTTGAAGATGGTCACCTGACCTGTATCTACCTACATCTTCCATCAAAAGAGCGTACTTTTCATCTTCAGCATTTCGTCCGTTGAAATATATATCTGGTTTCTGGATTGCGACCTTTGGAGCTACTTGTTCATAAAAAAGTGATTCTCTTTCATACACTCCTAGCATCACCCCTAACGGTTTTAGCGATCCGTCCGTTGTTGGTATTTTCGCAATAGCTGTAGCCGGACCCGCCACTCCATCTCCATATTCGATATGCAAGCGAGCAAGTTCTCCAAGGAAACCCTCCCCAACAGCTATTCGTTCAGATACAAGTGAAACGATAGGTCCATAATTATTTCCGGAAACTAAGAAAGCTTCGTTAAGCCAATCAATTGTGAAATCGTCAAGTGTTGAAGGAATATTTAAATCCATTGTCTATCTGTAGTTAGTCTCTCTCGGGAAATCAAACTCGTTCACTAGAAATTCAAAGCTGTAAACAAAGCACTTGATTAATTAAGTACCATTTGCTTATGACTGCGGAAGTTCTCATTAGCTCAGATGGTGTCACTCGTTGTTCTTGGCCAGGAAATAACTCCCTGTACATTAAATATCATGATGAAGAATGGGGTTTCCCTGAAGGTGAAGATGTAAAAATTTTTGAAAAGATAAGTCTTGAGGGTTTTCAATCTGGTCTTTCCTGGATCACCATCCTAAAGAAACGCCAATATTTCCGGGAAGCTTTCTTTAATTTTGATCTAGAGATTGTCTCTAACTTTGGAGAGAGGGAAATTAAAAAATTGCTCTGTAACGAAAACATCGTCCGGCATGAAGGAAAGATTAGGTCTGTCGTAAATAACGCCCAAAGGGCGCTCATGTTAATAGAAAGCGAAGGATCTCTAAAGCACTATTTCTATTCCGAACCAGAATTTACGCCTTTGGATGAAACCGAATCGTTCATTTCATCGAAAACTGAAAAGTCAGAAGCAATAAGTAAAGATCTAAAGAAGCGAGGATGGACTTGGCTTGGGCCGACTACTATCTATTCATTTATGCAGGCGATGGGAGTCGTAAATGATCATCATCGCTTATGCGATCTAAGAAAAATCGTTGAAATTCAACGAGAGAAATTCTTTCATTAAGAAGATAACACCTGTCTTCTCATACTTTTAGCTAACTAATAGAGGGTTACGAGTAGCCTGTAGTTGTGATTCATTCCGGAGATCCCTTTATTAAGTCAAATTTACGAGAATTTGGTGAAACGATTTTTGCAGAAATGTCTGCGCTTGCTATAGAAACAGGCGCAATAAACCTAGGGCAAGGTTTTCCTGATACAGATGGACCAATTGAAATTTCTGAATTAGCTATCCAGGCTATTCGTAACGGACAAAATCAGTATCCGCCGGGGTTAGGCATTCCAGAACTTCGTAAAGCAATATCAGCTCACCAAAAGCGTTTCTATAATCTTGATTTTGATTTTGACACTGAAGTGCTTGTAACTGCGGGTGCAACTGAGGGAATCGCTGCTTCTCTTCTCGCTCTCTGCAAACCTGGCGATGAAGTCATCACATTCGAACCTTATTATGACTCTTACGCTGCTTCTATCGCTCTTTCAGGTGCAACTAGGCGAGTTGTAACCCTGCGAACACCTAACTATCAATTCGATCCTGAAGAACTTAGAAATTCTGTGAATGCAAACACTAAAGCGATATTGGTGAATTCTCCCCATAATCCAACTGGCAAAGTTTTCTCCAAAGAGGAGCTTCTCCTCATTTCTGAACTCTGCCAAGAACATGACCTTATTGCTATTTGTGATGAAGTCTACGAACATCTTGTTTTTGAAGGAGTCCACACCCCTCTGATTTCCCTACCGGGAATGCGAGACCGCACGATTCAAATTTCATCATCGGGTAAAACCTTTAGTTTTACAGGTTGGAAAATAGGATGGGTTTGTGCTCAACCAGCTCTTCTCAATACTGTGAGAACAGCAAAACAATTTCTAACTTATGTCAACGGCTCCCCATTCCAGCCTGCAATCGCTTCTGCTCTTTTGCTTCCTGATGATTATTTCCGCGACTTACTTATTGATATGAAAAGAAAACGAGATTGCTTGTCAAACGGACTAGAGAATGCAGGGTTTACTGTATTTGTTCCTGCAGGAACGTACTTTGTGACTGCAGATATTCGGCCGTTGGGTATTTCTGATGGAAGAGAATTCTGCCTTACTTTACCGCAGACTTGCGGAGTCGTTGCTGTCCCAAATGTTGTCTTCTACGACAATAAAGATGAAGGCCGTCACCTTGTTCGATTTGCATTCTGTAAACGATTGGAAGTTCTCGAATCAGCAGTCTTAAGGCTAATGAGCTTGAAGGATAGTAAATGAAAATTGCCGGAATTCAACATGACATTATCTGGGAAAATCCAGAAGCTAACTTTTCTAATTTGCAACCGATGATTAATGAAGCCGCCGAGAAAGAAGTTGAACTTATTGTTTTATCTGAACTTTTTAGTACCGGATTTTCTATGAATACACCTCAAATAGCTGAAATGAGCGATGGACCGAGTGTTTCTTTTCTAAGCCAACAGGCATGTCGGGTTGGGATCCCAATCTGTGGTTCAGTTCCGCTCTGCGAAACCCCATCGCTGAATCCGACTAATTGCCTAATTGTGGCTCACCCTGACGGGTCGATAGATAAATACGCAAAGAAACATCTCTTTAGTTTCGCTGGCGAGGATAAGTATTATGCTGCTGGGACTTCAAGTCTGACATTACAGATCGGCGATATACGTATAAGTTTTTTTGTTTGTTTTGATCTACGTTTTGCGCCAGAATTTTGGAATCTAGCTGATGAAACTGACTTATTCGTCATCGTCGCAAACTGGCCAGAAGAACGGTGTAGTCATTGGAAATACCTTCTTCGCGCACGAGCTATTGAAAATCAATCATATGTATTAGGAGTCAACAGAGTTGGAGATGGAAATGGAATTTCATACTCAGGTGATAGTTGCCTTATCGACCCGTTAGGTGAAAATGTGGTTGAGGCATCTCCAAATTTGCCTTCGATTATTTTGGGAGAAATAGATAAACAGATTGTTATTGATACACGTCATCGTTTTCCTTTTCTCAATGACCGCTAGTCAATAACAAACTACTAAGAACGTTCTCCTATCATCAGGACTTTCCCATCACGATTTCCAATAATAATTTTTCCTCCCCAAACTGCCGGCGTGGCTTCAAGACACCCAGTCCCTACTTGAATACGCCAAAGTTCTGGAGGTCTGATAAAAGTATCTGTTACATCAAAAGCATTTAAATAGCCTGCACAATCAGCTTGAAGTAAAACATTGTCAACAACTACTGGTGAACTCCAGAGGGGGCCTTGCAGAAGGAACTCCCAACGGATTTCTCCTGTGGTTCGATCAATTCCCATTAGCCGAGCTGAGTCCGTCGCCACGATAAGGATATCCTCATGAAGTGCAGGGGTGGCCCAAACTCCATCAGGTAGCTCCGCATTATCAAAAACGGACCAGACAAATGGGTCTTCTGCGTTAGACGGATCAAGTTTAACGATCTGACCTACTTGAAGGGATCGAGAAAATCCTCTCTCATATTCAACCCCAACGTAAAGGTATCCTTGTTCATCAACAACGATCGTCGCATCTACGTCATCTCCTACCCAATATCTGAAGTTTCTTACAGGATCTTCTCCTACTGCTAGGAGCGATAGGTCCCAACCTTGAACAAGCCCGCCAGAGTTAGCAAAATATGCTGTGTTCCCGCTTATAGCTACAGAACCCTCAATTGATACGTTACTTCCAACTGTATTAATAAGGCTGTCGTCGTAACCAGGTGCGGCAAAGACTAATTCAGGCTGAGCTACAACGAAGCCTTCTAGGTTAAGGGAACGATTTAACTTAATAATGTGAAACATTGAATTCTCTCCGCCGATGAAAAGATAATCATTGATGATCAAGGGAGCGCCATCCCAGTCATTATTCCAAAGACCACCTTCGACAGTATCTGAATCAAGGCTCCAAAGAACAACGGGTATATCGCGGTCAATCGCAATGACACGAAGCAAGTCATCCCTCCCGCCTGCATAAACGAGTGGGTATCCATCGGGATCTACTGTCACGGAACCTTTAATTATGTCATCTGTTTGCAATGGTTTTAGTAATTGGTTTCCTGTGTTTGCATCAACAAAATGAATTGCTCCATCCAAGGCACCAAAAACTGTCCACGTTATTTCGTTTCGTTCAAAAATAGCTGGTTGCCCTGTCCAACCCAAACCACACCACTCTTCATTTTGGTAATCAAGCATAGTGATTCCACAAAGTAACTGGTTTTGAGGGTACTCCCATTTAATTACTGGGGTTTCTGGGATCGGACCACTCCCATAATAGGTTCGTGTTGGGCTACCTCTAAACGTAAGTATGCCAGAAACTGTAGTCCCCCAGGGCTGCCCGACAGAATCTGGATTTACCCATCCTGGATAAGGATCGGGTTCTGGTGTAGGTATTGTTGGAGGTGGAATGGGTGTAGGTTCAACTGTCGGAATTGGTGTTGGCTCAGAAATTGGTGTTTCACTTTCTATGGCGAACACCTCTTCTAAGGGTTCATCCTTTTGAGTTAGCATCCAGATCCAGGATCCTATTGCTGCTCCTAACGCAAAGAGAATAATAGGTGTTGCCCATCTGAAAGAAGTAGAGTTGCCGTCTTTGTGTGGCTTTGCATAACGGGGTGAATACGAATTCAACTTATGCTCTTATCGTCCTTTGAAAACAGCTGAACGGCGCTCTTCGAAGGAAGCAACTCCTTCTTTGGCATCTTCTGTTGACATTAAGTGAGCTTGTATCGGACCAAAAGCGTCAACCGTTGCCTTAAAACCTTCGTCTATCCAGCGACGGGATGAAGCTTTTGTTTCTTGGATTGCTAAGGGGGCCATCTTGCTTATCTTTTCTGCGATTTCTGTTGCTCGTTCAAGTTCTGTGCCAGCACAAACGACTTCTTGAACTAACCCAATTCTATGTGCTTCATGTGCATCAAATTCATCGCAGGTAAGTAAGTGGTACATAGCATTTCCCCAACCTCCTCGTTCAACAAACCGAATAGTTGCCCCACCAGTTGCATGGATTCCTCGTGCTGGTTCTAATTGCGAGAATCGACAATTGTCGGCTGCGATAATGATGTCTCCGGCGAGAGCGAGTTCGATTCCGAAAGTATATGTGATTCCTTGAACGGCTGTGATTATAGGTTTTTTGCAGGCGCGACCTAAAGCCATTGGATCAACGCGGTCACTAGCGTTTGTATGTGAGCGATTATTCTCAGACATCCTTTGGGTCCATTTCGGCAAATCTAAACCAGCCGTGAAATTGTCTCCATGGCCAAAGAGCACTCCAACTCTCAATTCATCATTTTCATCAAGCAGGGTTAGCGCATCAACAAGTTGGTTAGCCATTGTTGGCGTATAGCCATTGTATTTTTCAGGACGGTTTAACCCTACAAATAAAATGTGATCTTTAATTTCTGTTGTAACTGAGCCTTCGTTGTCAACCATATACTTTGACCTTAGTTCGTTTATTTACAGTTGTTACAACAGGGAACTTTTCAAAATCATTCGTCGCTTACCAACCTGAAAGCTCGTTGCAGGAGTGGGGCTTCTTCACCAGGAGGTAATTGCGCACTTTCTTCAATGTCGTCCCATAACGACCCTTGTGTTATTTCTTCATCGAATCCATTATCGGGAACAACTTGGAGAAAGGATTCTTCAAACGGTTCAGACGTTAAATCTTCAAGTATTTCTCTTTCTGGAACTTCTTGCTTTAATTCTTCATACTCAGAAATTATTACAGCATCTTCAAGCGGAATCTCAATATTAAGATCAGGTTCAAGATAAGCGTCTTCTATGAGTTGATCTTGAGTGGTATCAGGTGGAGAGATAGACGAAGATTTTTTAATATTTTTTTCAGAGTTTGATCGTGTTTCTGTTAATACCCAACCTACGGGAACAGTGGTTCTACCAACATGAACTTCGCATAGCGGTGAACCATCTTGTGCCTTTTCATGACTTGTTGCAACTATCCAGGCTCTTCGAGTTTGTGGGACCATTAAAAGTACTGCTTCGGCCCCTTTGCCACAGCCAACACGGTTACAAAAATCAGTCCTATCCACGCCAAAAAGTTACATCATACTGCGCCTCACTGTGTATCTATCCTCAAATTATTTCACTTATGCTTCTATATTTTAAACAACCCTGCTTCTGATTATCTCGAGATTATAGGGCACACAATGACAGGTTTTGATTTAAGATTAATCTATGAGAGAAGGAACCATTTACCCTTGGCTAGTACTTGAGAAGCTTTCACAACAATTTGAGTTGTGCGGAGTTTATGAGGATTCAACGGTTACTGTTCTTAGTGACGAATTTTCTGAAACGAATTTTAAATTAACCGTTCTCATGGCTTTGGAAAGGGTCGGCTGCCGTACGATTTCCCTAACTCTTCCTTTAACTAATAAACACTCCTTTGAAGAAGTTTTGAACTATCAAAGTACATCCTTAGCTCTTTCCAAATCAGACTTGGTAATCGACTTAACAAAACAAATTAGTGATGAGGACATGAATCTATATCCTCTAAGTGAAACTCAAGTACTCACTATAAGGCCATCTTTGTTAGAGAATTTAGAAAACTTCTCGACAAGTGAAGGCGTTCTGAAAAGGGCAAACAAAATCGACAGTTTCCTTGATGATGGAGGGTATTTATCTATTTCTGACTCATCGGGAACCCAAATTAATTTTGATATATCTAACTCTGTAAGAAAATCTCTGATCGGTTTTCCAATTGAAAAAGGCTCCCGAGCTAAATGGCCTTCTGGTTCAGTTGAGCTTTTCCCTGACATTAGCGATCTCAACGCTGTCATGATTATTATGCCAGGCGACTTACTTTTAGAAGCAGCGCATGTTGTAAAGAGTCCTGTTCGGTTGGAAATTGAAAAGGGAAACATTGTTGAAATTCAAGGTGAATCTAGCGACGCCAGCCTCATTAAATCTCAACTTGAATATCACGAAAGTCCAGAGAATGCTTACTCATTCAGGAGTGTTTGTTTAGGTCTTTGCCTTAATCCTGAAAGCGCGCTTCAAGGTCCTTTCAATCCACTAAAAATAAAACATGCGATAGGTGGTTTTAATGCGGGTTGGGTTACGGTGACAACCGGGAGTGAAGAAGAATCAGTTCTTTCCGTCACGATGACAAAATCCACGGTCACTATAGGGAATATTCAAATCTTTTCTAATGGAGAACTCTCTACGAATTTAGCTCCTGATATCTACGAAAAAACTACATTGGAATATTAAATTCAAGAATTCAGTCAATATTGATAGCTAAGTTTTAATCTAATGAAATTGCGTCTGGACCTCACGGGTTTCGTACGGTATCGTGCCTCACAGGGATTTACCGAGGTATGAAAATGAAGAAATTTTTTGGACTATTAATTTTAGCGGTCTTTGCTCTTGGCGCTTGCGGGGGAGGTGACTCTGATGAAACTCCTCCAGTTACACAAGAAACGGACACTACTGTTGAAGATCCTCAAGATACTTCAACGACTGAGACCCCAGATGTTGTTGAGCCGACACCAACCGCAGAAGTTGTTATTCCGACTCCCGCCCCGCTAATCCATACAGTGCAGCCTGGTAATTCTTTGAGTCAGATTGCGCAAAGCTATGGAATTCCTATTGAAGTCCTAGCAGCAGAAAATGACATCGTTGATTACAACCTGATTCAAGTTGGTCAAGAAATAATAATTCCTAACTTAGAAGATGAGGAAGAAGATTAAATAGAGTTGTCGCTACTCAATCACTTTCAGTGATCGTTACGGCATGTATGACGACATCATCAATTGGTTTGTCTCCAGGTTGAGTTGCAACTTGTTGCATTGCTTCAGCTACTTCTAAACCTTTAATGACTTTTCCAAATAATGAATATTGAGGGGGAAGACCTACACCGCTTTGACCTGTAACGATAAAGAATTGGCTTCCGTTAGTGTTCGGCCCAGCATTAGCCATCGCAATTGAACCTATTTCATACCTTCCTGGTGCTGGAAGTTCGTCAGCAAAGCGGTAACCCGGACCACCTCTGCCTGACCCTTCTGGGCATCCCCCTTGGCACATGAAGCCATTTATGATCCTATGGAAAATAAGACTGTCGTAGTAGTGATAACGAGCTAAGAAAACAAAATTGTTCACTGTGATTGGAGCATTAACATTGTCAAGATGGATAACCATTTCACCTAATGATGTTTCCATCTTCGCCGTATATGTTTTACCTTCTTCGATACACATAGGCGGAACTTCTGAAAAGCTTGTTTGGCGTGGGCTTGACCCATCAGGGTTCGGACATTCAGTCATGAATCTTCTCTTTTCGTATTTAGTACGTGAACGATAACCCTATCGGGATTTAGTATTTCACTCCACCATCCCCTTAAGCAAGGCATTATGAATCTACGATCCGCAATATGGTACAGGGTTCTAGAAGAGCAAAGATTCGGAAAATTCGTCAGAAGCGAATGACTATTTCTTGCACTATCTGCGATGTGACATGGAGAGGAAAGCCAGGTGACTCGTGTTGGAGTTGCGGAACAGAGAACACTATCGAGGCTGTCCCAGCTCAAATTAAAATAGTTTCTTAACTACTGATTTCCTAGCCAGACACAGGCGGCCAGTCGATGATCTAACCCCCGGTGATCATCGACTGTTTTAGAGCCACCCGTTTAACTCCACAGTGGCCGATCAGCCCCCCGGTCAAAACAGCCACACTGGAGTCGAAGATGTGTCATATGTCACAGTACACACAATAACGGGTCAAACCAAACAATTCCGAAAAAAGTCTTGAAAGAACACCTGTCAGAATCAGAATTTCGTTCTAGCCTATAAGAAGATCCTCTATGTCAACGAATGTTCTTTTACCTCTTCTAATTATAGCTTTAAGTATTTTTTTCGCTTTCACCGCGTACCTACGAACAAGGACAAGAAGTAAATCGCAACCTAAAGTCTTCCGACTGCAAATTCCAAAAAAGAAAAAACTCAGATCACGCAAAATTGAAGATGTGCAAAAAAATGATGGAGAAAAAATTCTGGATCAAAGTGTTTCATTAACTGACTGGCACAACGATTACGAAGAAACATTGCTCACTTTTTTCGAGAGAGCAGATAGCGTTTTTATCCAAACTACCGACACTACGAATGTCAATAACCCACTACCTCTAGATTTACCTAACGTAGATAAAGCAGCTTACTCCCATCCATCTCGAGAAATAGGCGTTGAACTGACAGCACTTGCTGGCATCGTAAATACGGGATACATATCCCAGTCCCGCAAAGATCAAGACACATTCGCTGAACAAAAAAAATTGTACTTTGACTATCGGTCTGTATGGCTATCAAGACTTCGGCAATACGTTAATGACTTTGAACGTCTCATTCATCTTCGTAAACCGTTAACCTAAATTACACCAACCCCCCCGCTCAGAAATGAGAGAAAAGGTGATTATGAACGACTTAAAAAATATCGTTAATATTGCTGCAAGGTCAGAAGCTGCCACGAAGGTCTATGGGAAAGAGGACACTCTTGTACGCGCTCTTGATGGTGTAGACGTTTCGTTCGAATCAGGTAAATTCTCGGCAATTATGGGGCCATCTGGATCGGGAAAATCAACATTAATGCATTGCATGGCCGGCTTAGACAATTTGTCTAGCGGAAAGGTTTTTATAGGAAATACAGACCTTACGGAATTAAGCGAAAAAGAATTGACGCTGCTTCGTCGCTCAAACATTGGTTTCATTTTCCAATCATTTAACTTAGTACCTACTTTAAATGCTTTAGAGAATATCACGCTCCCTATTGATTTATCTGGCAATAAGATTGATAAGGATTGGGTTGATCAAATAACTGAAGTTGTAAATCTATCTGATCGGCTTAAACACAAACCGAATGAGTTATCTGGCGGCCAACAGCAACGTGTTGCTGTTTCTAGAGCCCTCGCTAGTAAACCGAACATTATTTTTGCTGATGAACCGACAGGAAACCTTGATTCAAAAACAGGAAACGAAATCTTAGATTTTATGAGGCTAGCTACAACGGATTTGAACCAAACGATAGTCATGGTCACCCATGATCCTGTGGCAGCAAGTTACTCGGACCGCGTGATTTTTTTAGAAGATGGCAAGGTCGTTGGTGAAATAATTGAGCCTACAGCCGACAGCGTTATTGATCAGATGCGGACCTTCGGTAGCTGAATCTCTCATGGCTTTATTTCAACTTGCAGTCAAAAATGCCTATTCAAAACCGGGCCGTTTTCTTCTTACTTCTTTAGCCGTTTTAGTAGGCGTGGCGTTAACAACTGCAGTCTTTGTTTTCACAGATAGCTTACGGACAACTCTTGGAAACTTAAGCGAGGATATTGAGTCTGGCTATGATCTAGCGATAAGGTCAGAAATTCCGTTTGGTAATCGGTTAGACGCTGCGCCTATCAACCTTGGTTTACCAGATGAGCTTTCGACAGTTGATGGAGTTTTAGGTGTGCAACCCCGAGTAATAGAGTTCGGAATCATTCCAAATAAATCTGACGGCTCCGCAGCGATAGCGAATCGTGGTCCCAACATTGGCGTCAACTGGGAAGAGACGGCATTGAATCCCCGTTTGTATATTGCCGAAGGTAGGCCACCTACCGCTATTACAGAGTTTGCTGTTGATACTGACACTGCAGAGGATGATGATTTTATTGTTGGGCAAACGTATGCTCTGCAAACACCCTCAGGTCTTCGCGAGGTTCTGCTTGTCGGGACCTTTAACTTTGCTGACCCAGAAGAAAATGCGGTTGTCGGGGCAAAAATTGTAGCGATGAGCACGAAGGCATCAGTGGAGTTTTTTAATGCTGGAATCGGGTTTGACGACATAACGCTTAGCGTTGAGGCAGGATTTGACCAAAGCCGTGTCAGCGAGAACATTGAAAAAATTCTTCCAACCGGTTTGGAAGTAGTAACGGTTGAGGATCTAGTCGAAGAACAAGCTGACAACTTCAATGAGTTCATTGATATTTTCAGGACCATTCTGTTGGTTTTTGCGTTCATTATTTTGATAGTGGCAGCGTTCATTATTTATAACGTGTTCTCAATAATTGTCGGTCAGAGAATACAAGAAATTGGCTTACTCAGAGCACTGGGTGCAACAGGCAAACAAATCACTAACTCCATAGTCACAGAAGCATTGTTCGTCGGTCTTTTCGCTACGGCATTTGGGATACTGTTAGGGTTCCCGATCGCATTTGGGTTACAGGAGTTACTTGCAGCATTAGAGTTCGGGCCTGATGAGAATTCCCTTCCAGTGAATCCGACAACAATTATTATTGGATCAATATTAGGCATTGGCTTAACCCTGATAGCTGCTGTGTGGCCAGCTATGAAAGCACGTTCTATCTCTCCGATGGCAGCAATCAGAAATGCTTCGCTATCAAGATATGTAGTGCAGAAACATATAGGCTACGGAGCTGCTTTGACGGGATTGGGAATTGCCTCAATGATCCTAGGGTTTGTTATTGACAATTGGCTGTTTATGTTGTTGTTCGGATTGTTGACTGGAATATTGCTGTACTTAGGTCTAAGCCGAATTCAAGTTTTAGCTGGGAAATTTTCATTCCTTTCAGTTGGACTTCTACTTCTTGTCTTAGCACTTACAGCTAATTTCAGTACTTCAATGCTTCTCGGGATTCTCGGGGCGGCTGCGTTGAACTGTTTTTTGGGCATAAATTTACTTAGTCCGTATTTCGCAGAGCCCGTTACGAAACTTCTTGGAACACCAGCCTCACGACTTGGCGTGCCGAGTAAAATGGCTCGATCAAATGCCGGACGAAATCCAGAGAGAACAGCAACTGCTGCATCAGCTTTGATGATTGGGTTGGCCTTAGTTGCGACTGTTTCAGTTGTGTCTGAATCTTTGAAGGCAACTGTTGGGGATATTTTGGAAGAGGACGTAATATCTGATTGGTGGGTACAAGGAGAAAGCCTGGGGCCTGAGCCTCTTGGATTTAGCCCAACGATTACAAGTGAAATAGCTTCATTGCCTGAAGTTGAAGATGTCCTTGCAATGCAATACTCCAATGAGGGGTTAAGGACTGTTGAAGATAAGCAGGTTAAGCGTATCTACTCTGCTGATCTCAGCTCCGTCTCAAACTATTTCAACATAGGCCTTGAGGAGAGTGATAGCTCATTATTAGAAGATAAAGCGCTTTTTATTCACCAGGACGAGGCAAATAAGTATGACCTAGAAGTAGGTTCATTTATCAATGTCGAATTTATGGATCAAACCCAAATGGATCTGGTGGTGGCTGGGATATTTTCTTCAAAGTCAGTAATTGACTCTGGCTGGTTGTTGGATTCGTCCGTGTACTCTTCGAACTTGAATTTGGCCCCTCAAACCGATGATTTTGTCGGGGTACTCATTAAAAACGGTATCGGTGAGTCTCAAGCAAGAGCAGCTCTTGAAAGTGTGCTTGTTGATTATGAACAAGTAAGAGCTCAGACAAAGGACGAAGTTAAGGATGAGGCAGAAAATCAGATCAATCAAACTGTAACCATAGTAAGTGTTCTGCTATTTATCTCTGTTGTCTTGGCAGTTCTAGGTGTAGCAATTACCTTGGCTCTCTCGGTCTTCGAACGAACAAAAGAAATAGGTTTGACTAGAGCAGTTGGTGCTACACGAAAACAGATCAAGCGAATGATTCGGGTTGAGGGAATTCTTGTCGCTCTCTTTGGGGGTCTCCTTGGGATAGGTTTAGGTCTCGTTTTCGGAATCGCTTGCGTTCAAATTATTCCAGATGACTTCGTTTCGAAACTAGATATTCCCTGGTTGCTAATTCTCAGGAATTTAGTAATTGCTGGAGTAGCTGGTTCGCTCGCAGCTTATTTCCCTGCTCGTAGGGCTGCGAAACTCAAGGTTTTGGATGCTATTAATCACGATTAAAAAATTTTGCTATTACTTAAGGGAATCTGGAAGTTCCTCTGAATGGACAACGACTAACCGCCGGGTCGCTCGCGTTAATGCTACATAAAGGGATCGTATACCATTTCTTTCACCGCTAATTATTTCTTTAGGTTCGACCACAATCGCTATATCAAGTTCGAGTCCTTTCACTAAGCCAACAGGTACAAGCGTTAATTGGTTTGATAAAGCGCCGTCATATACAAGTCCGTGTTCTATCCCAGAAGCTTTAAATGACTGAGTTAGCGCATCAACATAACGTTCGGGCGATATCACGGCCATTGTTCCTGAACCTAACTGTTCTAATTCTGAACGCGTTAATGCTGTGACAGCACCGAGAAGGCGTGCGGGGGTTTCAACTTTTATAAATCTAGGGATTTCACCTTGTTCACGAACAGCTATTGGGGGATTCATCCCATAGGGCGTTTCTTTGATAACTTTTGAGGCTACATCCATAGTTGGTTGAGGCAATCTATATCCGACTGTTAATTCAGCAAACCGAGGTTGTTTCTTACTAGGTACTGCTTCAATAATTTCGTTCCAATCGTTGTGAGCCCACGCTCCAGTTGCCTGAGCAATGTCACCAACTAATGTCATAGATCCATTGAGTGAACGTCTTTCTAACATTCGTAATTGCATAGGGGAAAGATCTTGTGCTTCGTCAACGACAATGTGTCCAAATGTACGAATTGTTTCTTCTTCTTTAAACGTAGAACGAGGCCCTAGTATTGCTTGAGCTTCGTCAAGAACTGGTGCATCATGTTCGGTCCATAGAACTTTAGATGCGTGTTCGGTTCGTTCCCTATGGAGTAAAAGAATCTCTTCTTCGGTAAATGATTGAGTGCCAGCTCTTCTTAGCAAAGCTTTACTCCCATAAAGATCATGCAAGAAGTGTTCTGCCGTTAAAGAAGGCCACATCCAATCCAAAGTTTCTCGTATCTCTAAAGTGTCCTTTAAATCGTTTTTTAATTTGGTTGGGTTTATTTCCCCAGACCGTGCGCTAGCTGCTAAAGCCTCAAAAACTGAGTCTCTTACATAATCCCGAGCAGAATTATGATTGGTATATCGACGCCTAGCTTGGTTAATGATGAGAGCAGACTCCTCCACGCGTAGTCGCAGGTTTTGAAGCCCATAGCCAACTACCAGTTCTTTACGGATAGGTCGTTCTCTATCGCGTACTGCACGTTGAAGAACATCTTTCATCAAAGAATTACCTTTTATTCTTGCAACCTCCTCTGAATCAAAACCACGAACTGTAACTCTTGGGATGAGATCAGCTAGAACTGCAAGATGGACTCCGGCCTCACCAAGGGATGGAAGCACCTGCTCAATGTAGGTGAGAAATACTTTGTTTGGCCCTACGACTAATACCCCTTGTCCCTCGAGAGGAAACCTGTGCGTGTAAAGAAGATACGCTGCTCGATGAAGAGCGACAACTGTTTTCCCAGTGCCGGGACCGCCTTGGACAGTTAAAACACCAGGGAGTGGGGCACGTATGATTTCATCTTGCTCACCTTGAATAGTAGCAATGATGTCTCCAAGACGTCCTGTTCTAGCTTGATCCATTGTTGTTGCTAACGTCATCCTTCCCTTGAAGTAGGGAGTTGCTGAATCATCAATAATGTCATCACCGAAAAATTCATCTTCAATACCGAGAAGTTTTTTTCCCCTAGAGGCGAAATGGCGTCGTCTTGTTAACCCCATATCATGCCGACCTGTAGCTCGATAAAACGATTCTGATATAGGGGCTCGCCAATCAACTGTTATAGGGTCTTGTTTTTCATTCCAAACTGCAATTCGACCTATGTAGAAAGTTTCATTTTCATGCTCTTCATTTTTTTGATCTATACGTCCGAAGACAAGGGAGGCGTCTCCTATCTCAAGCTGAGATAACCTTTTGTTGACTTGGTCTGAAATAACATCCTTTTCAAATCGAGCTTGATGAGTTCCTCCCCTACCAGACTCAACCATTTTATGAAGTTTCTTAGCTTCGTCATGAGCGCGTTCAAGAATTGAATACGCTTCATTGATATATTCCTGTTCATTTAAAAAGTCGGGGTGGATTTTAATCACCTCTTATCAGTACTTTGGGGCTTTTAGGTGGTTATCTATTCTAGCGATTTAGATACCTTTCTCATCAAAGGAATTTGACTTTGACAAAATTTGTCACTTGTTCAAATCGTTTATTTTCAGTTGTCGCTACTAGATTTATCATGTGGATTCTATAAATTTAAAGGACAGTGCTTTTTTACGTGCTTGTAGGTGTGAACCTGTTGAGTGGACACCAGTTTGGTTTATGCGTCAAGCCGGACGTTCCCTACCCGAATATAGGGCTTTGCGTAAAGAAGGAAGCATCTTGGATGCTATTAAAAAACCAGATGTATCTACTGAAATCACGCTACAGCCGATTAGGCGTTATGGCGTAGACGCTGCAATCCTCTTTTCGGATATTGTTGTACCTGTTCATGCGGTTGGGTTTGGGGTAGAAATTGAACCAGGAATTGGCCCTGTCGCTGCAGACCCTTTCCGGTCATCTGACGACCTGAAACGATTACGAAGTCTAAACCCTGAGGTTGATACCCCTTATGTGCTTGAAACAATCAAAGGCTGTATTCAAGAGCTTCAAGTGCCGCTGATTGGATTTGCTGGTGCACCATTCACTGTCGCTAGCTATTTGATTGAAGGTGGACCATCACGGTCTTATCAAAAAACAAAATCTTTAATGTTCGGCGATAACGCGTTATGGGAATCTTTGATGGAACGACTAACTGATATCACTATTGAATCTTTACTTTCTCAAGTAGAAGCTGGAGCGAGCGCTATACAGTTATTCGATTCTTGGGCTGGTTCTCTATCTCCAAGCCAATACGAACGTTTCGTTTTCCCTTATTCTCAAAAAGTTTTTGATATTTTGGAACGTACAGGCGTTCCGAAAATACATTTCGGAGTCGGAACAGGTGAATTACTAACATTAATGAGCGAAGTGGGTGCTGATGTTGTTGGTGTTGACTGGCGTGTATCAATTGATGAAGCCCGTAACAGAATCGGTAACGGAAAAGGCATCCAAGGCAATTTAGATCCTGCGATTCTTGGAAGTTCTTGGACATCAATTGCAGATGAAACAACAAAAATTCTCGAAAAAATTGATGGTCAACCAGGACACATCTTTAATCTTGGTCATGGAGTAACTCCTGAGGTCAATCCCGATGTTCTTCAGAAAGTAGTTAATTTAGTTCACAACTTTCGGACAAACTCGTGAAAATCACCATTATCGGTGGAGGTATCTCTGGTCTAAGTGCAGCATTTGAACTTCAAAAGTCTGGGTATGACATTACTCTGCTTGAAGGAACAGATCGTCTTGGAGGGAAAATCCTCACTAGCGAAATTGAAGGATTTGATATCGATGCGGGACCAGATTCTTTTTTAACCCGTGACCCTGAAATGCGTGAACTATGTTTTGATCTTGGTTTGGGTGAAGAGCTAGTTTCACCAACGGGAAAACCTGCCAAAGTTTGGGTGGGTGGCGAAATGCATAGTTTACCCAAACGCCATTTCTTGGGAGTTCCTTTGGACCTGGATGAGTTAGAAGAACTGTCTTTGTTGACCAAAGAAGGAGCGAAAAGAGCAAAGCTTGATTTAACTCTGCCTGACAATAAACCAAAAGAAGTTGAAACCGTAGGCTCTCTTATTCGCCGGCGTCTTGGAGACGAAGTTATGGACAGATTGGTTGGCCCGTTATTGGGAGGAATTAACGCTGGAGATGCAGACGACCTTTGTCTGGAGTCAGGTGTTCCGCAGTTGTTCAACGCAAGTCAAGGAGATTTTAGTCTTGTGAGATCAGTACAAGATTTTCTTAAGAATCAAAACAGGGATCCTGCTAGCCCAGTTTTTCTCACACACCCTGATGGCCTTCAAACAGTAGTTAAAAGGCTAGAGGAAGAAATTGATTCGAATATTCGAAAGAATGAAAGGGTGACATCAATTGAAAAATCAGACAATTCCATAGTCGTTAAGGGGTCACAGGAATACCGAACGGATGCCGTAATTTTATGTGTCCCAGCTTTTACAGCCGCTAATCTTTTACATGATTCTTGCCCGGACACATCAAACTTACTGGCAGACATTCAGTATGCGTCAATGGCTTTCATAACATTCGCATTCAATAAGACTGATGTTCCTCAATTCAACGGAAGCGGTTTCCTCGTTGGCCGAGATGAAAATTTACTAACTACCGCATGTTCTTGTACTTCAGAAAAGTGGGCCCATCTTGAAAGTGACGACACAGTATTCCTGAGACTTTCTGTTGGGAGATTTGGTGATAAGGAAGCACTTGACATGGAAGACAATACATTGATCGGAAAGCTTAAAGGTGAACTCGAAACTTTAACAGGTATCAAAGCTGATCCTGTAGCAACTAGGGTTACTCGATGGGCAAATTCATTTCCCCAATATGAACTTGGCCATGGAGAGAAAGTAAATGCCATACGACAACAGGTGGCGTCTGAAATGCCAGGAATGTTTCTAGCTGGATCACCGTTTAAAGGAATAGGGTTGTCGGCCTGTATACGGGATGGGATTGATCAAGCAAGAAAAGCTAAGAATTTTCTTATGCAAAGGTAAGGCTGATGGTCCCTTCGCAAATAGTTCTTTTTTGTAGATTCATAGCAAATCTTTTGTTTTTTCCTTTCAGAGCCGGAGCTAATTTTTCTAGATTCATCACGCAAAAGGAGACTCTGAAACCTGTTTGTAGCGGAATCTGTTTGGTGCTTTCAATGCCTCCATGGGGTTTCTGGCCTCTAGCTTTTATAGCTTTTGCCATGCTTGATCAAATCCTGAAAGAAACTCATGGAGCAACATCTAGATTCTTTACGGGATTTGGCTTTGCTGTTGGATGGCTTTTCCCAGGGACGTTCTGGATGATCGCATTAACAGTTCCTGGTTACTTCATCCAAGGTTTCTTATTTAGTGGGCTCTTTGCACTTTCCACTTCTCTAATTCCAACGAGTATTCACCGTTTAGTCGCTCTACCGGCAGCGTTCACTTTAATTGAAGCTGTACGTTATCGTTGGCCCTTTGGAGGTGTTCCTCTAGCGACTATTGCAATGTCGCAAAGTGACAGCCCATTTGGGCAGACCGCTAGAGTTCTCGGTCCATTATTTCTTACAGCGTTCGTAATTATTTGCGGAATGGCATTTGCGATGATTTGGGAAAGGAAGTGGAGGCATACAGGTTTGATTGTGTCAGTCCTGCTGATCATTTGGGGATTTAGCACAATCGCTCCAAAAGGGTCTGTTACTTCTACAATTGATGTTGCAATTGTTCAGGGCGGAGGCGAGCAAGGAACGCGTGCCATAAACACAAATGAACGTGAAGTTTTTGAACGACATGTCGAAGCGACTGGATTAATCCAAGGAAATCCAGATATCGTTCTTTGGCCAGAAGATGTAGTTAATGTAAGACAATTATTAATTGATTCTCCTGAATTTTCTGAGTTACAACAACTTTCCCGGAATTTAAATAGTTGGCTGATAGCTGGAATTTTTGAACGTACCAGCATTACGTCTAATGCAAATGCATCTATCGTTTTTGGGCCAGATGGCAGAGTTTATGATAGATATGACAAAGTCCGGTTGGTGCCTTTCGGTGAGTACGTCCCACTTCGAAGCCTTATTGAACCTTTCGCTCCTGAGTATCTACCGGTTCGCGATACCCAGCCAGGATCTGGAAAACCTAACTTGCAGGTTGCTTTAAATGGAAACGATCTTAATGCAGGTATCTCGATTTCATGGGAAATTTTCTTTGAGGATAGGGCTCGAGAGGCGATCAGAAATGGTGGTCAGATTCTTTTAAATCCCACAAATGGTTCAAGTTACTGGTTGAGGATACTCCAAAGCCAGCAAGTCGCTTCATCACAACTCCGAGCTATCGAGAATGGTCGTTGGGTTCTTCAAGCTGCACCTACTGGATTCAGCGCAATTATCAATTCAGATGGCAAAATTATAGAAAGAACGAGTATTTCCGAGACGAGAATTCTCCAAGGCAATGTGGAACTTAGAGATGGAAAAACCCTAGCCACGCGTGCTGGGCCATTACCTTTAATAATCCTCGCAGGATTAACAGTGATTAGTTCTAATTTTTTAGCTCGAAGAAGACCCTAATTTATTTCCACCATTAACGTAGCAGGTCCCTCATTAACCAAACTAACGTTCATAAACGCTTGAAACTGCCCTGTTTCAACTTTGATATCATAATTTGATCTTAGATGACTCACGAAGTGTTCTATCAATGGCTCAGCTACATCTGGCGGTGCTGCAGAACCCCAACTAGGTCGCCGTCCCCGGTTAACGTCACCGTAAAGCGTAAATTGAGAAATAATCAGAAACTGTGCGTTGACCTGCAAGCTGGACAAATTCATTCGACTATCACTGTCTTCAAAGATTCTTAACTCGATGATTTTTTGAGCAAGTTTTTCAGCTATTTCTTTTGAGTCAGTATGTGTAACTCCAACAAATACGCAGAGGCCACGTGAAATGCTTCCTATCATCTCCCCTTCAACCTCTACTGAAGCTTCTGAAACCCTTTGAATTAATGCTCTCAAATAACTCCTTTCTAATTATAGAAATAAATTCATTGATACTTAGATTCCATCATTGGTGAATAAAGAAATCCAGTTTAGGAAAGGAACATTGCAGTTTTTTGCTTGTTTTGGCCTTGATGTCTTTACCCTTGAGTTCTGATACAGAAGGATGCATCGTGGTAGATGAGATAAAGGAAACAGAGACTAGGAAACTTCGTATCGCTATGCTCGCGTATCGAGGAAAGCCACACGTCGGTGGCCAAGGGGTTTATGTACGCGAAATGAGCAAAGCTTTAGCTGAGCTTGGACATACTGTTGAAGTGTTCGGTGGGCCTCCCTACCCTGATCTTGACTCCAGTGTTCCGTTAAATAAATTTCCTAGCCTTGAAATCTTCAACGACCACTTTCCTGGAAGAATTCCGGGATTTTGGGAAATTAAAGACATGCCTGATTTCGTAGAATTGTGCTCGTATATGACTGGGAATTTTTCTGAACCTCTCTCTTTTTCGCTACGTGCTTATAGGGCGCTTCGGGAAAGAGTAGATGAGTTTGATTTAGTGATTGATAACGGGTCATTGGCTTACGGTAATTTATTGATTCAGAAGAAACTTGAACTACCAATCCTTGGCGTGATTCATCACCCTATTACTGTTGACCGACAACTGGAGTTAGATAATGCGAGAACAATACTTGAACGTTTTGGAAAGAGAAGATGGTATGCGTTTACAAGGATGCAGACTCGTGTTTGTAAGAAAATTAAGCGAATAGTAACTGTTTCAGAGTCATCTCGTTCAGATATTAGTAAGGACCATAAGGTTGATCTCGAAAAGATTCATGTTGTTCCAATAGGAATCGATACAGACTTTTTTGCGCCTCAACCTTCTATTGAGCGAATTCCTGGACGCATAGTCTCTACTGCAAGTGCTGATGTTCCGTTAAAGGGTCAAAAGTTTCTCTTAGAAGCTTTAGCTGAAGTTAGGGAAAAATTTCCTAATGTCCATTTAGAACTAGTTGGTAAGCAACGAGAAGGAAGTACTACTGCAGATACTCTCGACAAATTAGGACTAAGCGATATCGTAAACTTTAATCAAGGTATCAGTTACGAGGAGTTGGTTAATTTACTTGCCTCGGCTTCTGTCGCGATCGTACCTTCTCTATACGAGGGGTTCTCAATCCCAGCGATTGAAGCTCTTTCTTGTGGAGCACCACTTATTGCTACCACAGGTGGGGCGTTACCTGAAGTAGCCGGACCGCACCTCGAAACTTGTCTCGCTGTACCACCAGGTGACAGCTCTGCTTTAGCAAGGCAAATTGAATTCGCATTTGAAAATACAGATATTTGTGAGCGAGTTGGTTTAGCCGGTCGACAGCGTGTGATTAAAAAATGGAGTTGGAAAGAATCTGCTATGACTACTGCCAAACATTGCCATGACTTACTAGCTAATTGGATTGATGAATAGAACGTTATGTTGACAGTTGATTATGACAGATTAATAGTCGAAGAAGGGCATGCAGTTCTTGATCTTGGCTGTGGCTTTGGCCGCCATGCGTACGAATCTCTTAGACGAGGAGCTACGGTTACCGCTTGCGATATGGCTCTTCCAGAGTTACAAGAAGTTCGGGCTACATATGCTGCAATGATTCAGGCAAATGAGATACCCTCGTCAGCTACCGCATTTGCTTGCGCAGGAGATGCAACTCAATTGCCTTTCAACGACTGCTCGTTTGACAAGATTATCGCTAGCGAAGTTTTGGAACACATTCACGACGATGATGAAGCACTAAGAGAATTATTTAGGGTACTAAAACCTGGAGGAACGATTGCAATCACTGTGCCTGCATATTTTCCAGAGCGAATCTGTTGGGCGTTATCAGATGAATACCATGCCCCAATAGAGGTAGGTGGTCACGTTCGTATTTATAAAAGAAGCAAGTTGGAGTTAAAAATGAAAACGACAGGTTTCAAACCGGTTGATTACCATCGCGCTCATGCTCTTCATTCACCTTATTGGTGGTTGAAATGTGCTGTGGGTCCGAAGAATGATAAGAATCCGTTTGTAAAGGCATACTTACGGTTTCTCACTTGGGATATTGTGAAACAACCTCTGCTTACAAGAATTTTGGAAAAATTACTTCAACCCGTTTTAGGCAAGAGTGCAATCATCTATGCTCAAAAGGCTGCTACTGCTTAACCAAGGATTCAAATTGCCCCCGAAACCCCTAATGGAAATCATGGATCACGCTGCTATACGGCAAACAGGTGAATCAATTGCTGAATGGCAATTGCCATCGGGGATGATCCCTTGGTTTCCGAATGGACACGCTGATCCTTGGAATCATATTGAAGCTGCAATGGCTTTAGATATAGCTGGTCTCTCAAATGAAGCATCCCGAGCATACCAATGGTTAGAAAAAATCCAATTACCTAATGGCTCTTGGCATAATTACTATCTTGAATCAGGTATTGAGCAAGACAAGATTGATTCAAACTGCGTTGCTTATATTGCAACCGGAGTCCTTCATAGCTATCTAATATCAAAAGATTCTGGGTTTTTGGAAACAATGTGGAAAGTAGTTGAGCCAGCCATTGATTTTGTGATTGACATGCAAACCGAAAGAGGAGAAATCATTTGGGCTTGCCATTCTGATGGAACGCCATGGTCATATGCGTTGCTAACAGGTTCTTCTAGTATTTCCCATTCTTTGCGTGCTGCTATAGCTATAGCTAAAGAACTGGGTTTTGAGAAACCTGAATGGGAACACGCATGTCAAAAGTTAATAAATGTTATCCAAACAGTTCCAGGTGCATTCGCTCCAAAAGAACGATGGGCAATGGACTGGTACTACCCAGTTTTGGCTGGTGTCTTGACAGGAGATACAGGAGAAAAACACCTTAACGAGAAGAAAACGATTTTTGAGATCGAAGGTAAAGGGATCCGCTGTGTTTCTGATCGCCCTTGGGTAACAACCGCAGAGACATGTGAATGTGCAATGGCTTACCTAGTTGTCGGAAATGCTGATCATGCTATTTCGTTATTTTCTCAAATTCAGGATTACCGTAATGAAGATGGGCGATATTTAACAGGAATGGTTTATCCCGATTATGTGCCTTTCCCTGAGGACGAACACTCGACGTATTCTGCTGCTGCGGTGCTAATTGCTGCTGATTCGTTAATGGGACTAACTGATGCTTCCCCGATTTTTAGGGAACACGATTTCTTACCGATTCTCTAATTGAATTTGCTACGGTCGTTCTCTGAGTGTTTTTAAAGCATCATCGGCATGCGTCATCATATTTGTTTCACTCTTAATTATCTGGAGAATTGTACTGTCAGAATCTATAACAAAAGTCATTCGTCGATTACCAAATGGTCCAAACCTCTTTGCCCCTAAGAGCGTAGCAATTTTCTGTTCGGGGTCAGATAATAAAGGAAAACCTAGTTGGTTCTTGTCATCAAATTTTTTCTGCTGATCAACCTGATCAGAGCTTATCCCGACTCGTTGAGCACCTAATTCTGAAAATTCAGTACCCAAATCACGGAAATGGCAACTTTCTTTTGTTCAGCCAGGGGTCATTGCTTTTGGATAGAAGAAAAGGACTACTGGACCGACTTCAAGGAGTGAAGAAAGTGAAATCATTTCACCATTTTGGTTTTCAGCTTGAAAATCTGGGACTGAATTACCTATCTTCATACGTTTCTTTCCTGTCGATTTTTCTACTCTAGTTTAAACTAATGGATTTAAGAAATTCGCTGAAGAATCCTTAATGAACCCTCGACGTTTATTTCTTTCCATTCTCCGCTCTCCATTGCTGGAAGATAAATGCACTCATAGGGTGGCCGGCCGCCGTCATTTCTGTTTGGGAAAACATCATGAATAGCGAGAATGCCACCGTGTTGCACTTTTGGTACCCACCCGGCATAGTCTGCTTTCGCTGGGTCTTCACCGTGGCCACCATCTATGAAGAGGAGAGCTAATGGCGTCTGCCAGTGAGACGCTATAGTTTGCGACTGGCCAACGAGAGCTACCACTGTGTTCTCAAGCTCTGCATCATGTATCGTTTTCCTAAAAATAGGCAGCGTGTCCATCTTTCCTGTACTCGGGTCAACGAGGTCAGGTTCATGATGTTCCCAACCAACCTGATTTTCTTCTGAACCTCTATGGTGATCTAACGCATAAAGGATCTTTCCAATTTTGTGTGCTGCGAATCCGAGGTAAATAGCAGACTTCCCGCAGTAACTTCCCACTTCCAAGAACGGTCCAGGTATCAAGACGTTAATTGCAGTTTGGTAAAGGGCTTCGCCTTCGTTGTTAGGAAGGAAACCTCGAGCAGATCTCGCTATGTTAATTTGGTCTTGATTCATAAGTAATGATTTATCCTAGTGGTGATAACACTAATGCTTATTATTTATTATTCTGCTTCTGAGAAAATGTATCTATCAAGTATAAAATATTTTGCTATCCAGAGAATTGTGTAGCCAGTTGCATTAGCCATATTAATAGCTATCCAGTGGTTCCATTCTGAATTAGCAATCAGAACGAAGCATGTAGAGAGTGCAAGTCCGAGAAACGCTATGACCCAGTATGGAAGTATTTCGTTTCTAAAACTGTGGTTACGCACTCGTTTCCAAACCCATAGTCGGTTTAGTAAATAGTTTGGAATAGTCGATATTGTCACTGCCAGTACATTGCTTGTAAAAGCACTTAAATCAAGAACCACAAAGAAAAGGAATAGAAGAATTTGGCCAACTGGTGCTGTCAAAACAGAGACAGAAATGTATCGTATTTTTTTTCTTAATTCGTTTTTTGTTGGCACAATAAAGTTAGTCAAATGTAAAACGATAAATATTTGTTTCTCGTTTTACAAAACCGAGGTTCTGATACAACCGGTTTGCTGCTTCTCGCGATGGGCGAGATGTTAACTCGACTGTCTTAGCACCGGCTTTTTCAGCAATAGTTAAAGCCTTTTGATTTAATTTCTTTCCAATCCCTTTTCCTTGCGATTCACTGTCAACGATAACGTCCTCAATCCATGCTCTAAGTCCTGTTGGTATTCGAAAGAGAACTAGTGTCATAGTTCCGACTATTTGGTCATCTTTGTTCGTTGCAATAAGAACGGTCGTTATATCGGAATTAATCATCCGTTCTAATTCTTGTTTCGTTGGCGGACGACTTGATTGTGATAGTTGGGGTATTAGCTTTTCGTAAGCAGCGACAAGTTTATCTGTTGCTTCTTCTGCTATTTGGATCTTCGCCATAAATTTATCGTACCTTTCCTTGATAGTAATTTATTGCTGGGATGTGAAGTAGTCGTATGAGGTGAAATTTAAGCGAACTATGATTAATGTCGTTCTAATGACGAGTATAGAAAATCTTAGGGATCAAAATCCTGAAATTAAAAACCCAATATTGATAGCAGCTTTCGCTGGCTGGAATGATGCTGGTGGTGCTGCAACTTGGGCTGTCCGCCATCTTGTTGAGAAAACGGAAGCGGAAGACTTTTTTTCTCTGGATGCAGAGCTATTCTATGATTTTTCTTCAGAACGACCTTTAGTGAAGTTAAATAATGATTCAAGGTTTTTAGTCTGGCCGGAGAATACTTTTCATATCTCAGAATCTAACTCTTTAATTCTCCTAAATGGAACTGAGCCACAGTTGAAATGGAAAACATTTAGTGACCAAGTTATGACCGTTGCGAATGAGTTGGATGTCTCGCTAGTGATAACATTAGGTTCACTCTTAGCTGAAGTTCCTCATTCCCGTCCGGTCCTCATTCATGGAGTGAGTGAAGATGATGAGATGAATGAAAAATTTGATCTTCAGCGTTCTTCCTACGAGGGACCTACTGGAATTGTTGGAGTTCTAAATCAGGTAGCTTCAGTTAGTGACATTCCGAATATCTCTTTGTGGGCTACTGTCCCGAATTATGTTGCTGGAGCAGAATCTCCAAAGGCAGCTTTAGCTTTAATTGAAAAAGTTCTTGAAGTGGTTCCTTTGGCCATACATACAACTGACCTTGAAATAGCTTCAGCTGCTTATGAAAGACAAATTAATCAAATTGTTGAAGGGGACGAAGAAACGTCTAATTATGTTGATGCTTTAGAAGATAGTTTTGATGCTGGGGATTATGATCAAATGGATCCCAATGATTTTGTGGAAGAAGTTGAGAAATTTTTACGGGAGCAAGAGTAAGTAATTTACTTCCTCCTAGTCACCTTTATCCTCTGATTTCCAGGATGGGCGGCGTGGTTCATCAAATTGAACTTCAATAGGTTCATTTCTAATGGCAGAAAAAGCATGATCTACCCACGTACCTGCCCCAGCTAAAGGTTGAGGCATTCTATCTTGTGAAAAGAAACCGACATCATCACATTCTAAGGGGTGAGGTTTGAGTGTCCCGCCGACTACTTTGCATTGAAAGACTATCGAATACAATGGCATTCTTGTAAATTTGGCTCGGACTCCGTCAAGAATAGAGATGATTCTTGTGGCTTCTACTTCCATTCCTGTTTCTTCTAGGACTTCCTTTTCTGCTATTTCTGCTGCTGAGTAACCAACATCAGCGAAACCCGTTGGGAATAACCATACGCCTGAGTCTGATCTTTGTATGAGGAGCATTTCACCGTTTTCGTTACCTACAACAGCTCCGATAGCAACTTTTGGAGTGACATAACCGGGAACTCCTTTCCCAACTTCTTTCATCCATTCAACAATTTTTTCGCTGCTTTCGCCGGTATCTGAAATGCTTGAGTGTATGTCCGCAGCTACATGTAAGACCTCTTCATACCGTTCGCGTTCATACAAGTTCTCTGTGAAAGCTAAGCCTGTGCGCGCAATCCCTGATAGCGCTTCACTCCATCGAATTAGGTCTTGTTCGTCAGTCATTTCTTTCCTTAGCCATTACTGTTGATGTTTCGATCGCATGTTTCAGAGCCTCTTTAACTTCATTGGCATGTGCAATGTCATTGATTTTTTTACCTTCGTTATCTAAAACATAGAACGAATCGACAACATCTGCTCCTAATGTTTGAACCTTTGCGCTTAGGATACTTAAATCAAGAGAGCTCAGGGCGCGAGTGATTTGATACAGCAACCCCATCCCATTTGGGGCAGAAACTTCTATGACAGTTGCAGTAGATGAAGTTTCGTTGTCTATTTTTACGTCTGTTCCCACTACTCTGTCAGGATATTTTTGCTCTAGTTGCATTGAATAAGTTCTCATTCGTTCAGAAAGTCTCGCAGCTATTGCTATACGGCCCCTGACAGAATCTTGCACAAAGACACAAACTGAATCCCAATCAATTTCTCGAGTTGTGCTTGGGGCGACTCGAAATACAGCTAAAACCATGCCATATTCCGTGTGCGCAACAGCTTCAAGGACGTCAAGACCACATAAAGAGAGTGCTCCAGCAACTCGCCCAAAAACACCAGGTCGATCTATTTCCATAATTGTGAGTCGGTCCCTTTTACCTTCAACCTTTATCACACCTCTTCGCATCATTTGCATTTGTTCATTAGCCGGAAATGCTCTTTCCATGATGCTGCCATCACCACCTTTTAGGTACGCTGAAGTTCTATTCGCTAAATCTTCAACTAGTCCAGCTTTCCATGAACTCCATGCGGCTGGTCCAGTAGCAATTGAATCAGCTTCTGTTAAGGCATGCAGAAGTTCAACAGTTGTAATTGACTTAAGCGAATTCCCGACTGTCTGAATAGTATCGAAGTCATCCAAATCTCTTCGAGTAGCTATATCTGGAAGCAGTAAGTGATGTTCACACATTTTAATTAAGGTTTCAACATCAACTGCAGAGAATCCCATACGAGTGCCAATTGTCTGAATCAACTTAATACCAATTTCTGTATGATCCCCTGGTAAAGGTTTTCCAATGTCATGAAGAAGAGCCCCGATGACAAGTAAATCTGGGCGTTCCACTCGGTCCGCTAGTTTGGCAGCTTCTGCCGCTGTTTCTAGTAGGTGACGGTCTACCGTGAACCGATGATACGCGTTACGTTGCGGTTTACTTCTCGCTGGTTCCCATTCTGGAAGAAAAGGAACGAATAAATCTAATTGATCTAAAGTTTCGATTACTGGAATTGCATCATGACCGGTTAAGAGAAGGTCAACAAATAAACTTCTGATTTCACTTGTCCATGGTTCCGGTATGTCTAATTCTGTTTGTCTCAGTTTGCTTATAAGTTCAGGATTGAAACGTTCTTTGTTTTTTGCGGTCCGCAATGCAACACGTAAAACTTTTTCTGCCGATAGGTCTGATTCATTGTCAAATGTTTTTGACATAGGTTTTCTTTTTCTAGTGATTGTGTCACCGACTTTTTTACTAAAATTCCATAATCTAAATAAACCTGCATTTTGGATTACATAACAGAGTTCATCAATGTTCCAAGCAATACGACGAGCTGATGACGCAACATCTGCCATTAAGAAATCAGCGTCCTCATATCCAAGTGCTTCGGATACTGCATCTTGTTGCTCCAATAACAATTTATTACTTGCTCGGTTTGATTTTCTGTGCAGCTCAACACGTGCACGAAGAATAACTTCATAACATTCAAGTAATTGGTGGTGTTCAACTTCAAGTGGTCCTTGACCACTTAGATTTGCCCAACCCATAGCATGGACATCTCGTAGCCCTCCTCGTCCTTCTTTAAGCTCAGGTTCAAGCATGAAAGCTACTTCTCCCTTTGCTCGGTGACGCTGTTGAATGGAGGTTGCTAGCTTCGGTAACCAATTTCTTGCTTTATTTTTCCATTGTGACAAAGCTAGTGAACTTAATTCATCTGCTAATTCTTTTGAACCACCAATATGGCGGCATGAGAGTAATGAAGTTGCTGTGTCAAGATCTGATGATGCTAAGTCAAGTGTTTCATCTAATGTCCGAACAGAGTGACCTAGTTTCTCTCCGTGATCCCATATCGGGTACCAGAGACCCTCTGCGACGGTATCAATATCGTTTGCATTTTTATGCAACAAGAGGATATCAAGATCTGAAAGCGGAGAAAGGTCTCTACGGCCGTAACCACCAACTGCGATAAGAGCGACATCTGTTCTTTCGCCGACGACTTTTGTGAATAAGTCATTTAACCATTGATCTGTAGTGTCACTGAGTTGGAGAGTAAATTCTGATCCGCGTAACCTTTGGTCTCCTAAAAGTTTCTTTCTCTCAGTAACTATTGACATGCTTTCACCGTATTGCACTTAACCCAATTTGGGAACACTAATAACTGAGAGGATATTAGATCCTCTCAGTTATTTTAAACCTTGTTCGTTGTATTTTTATAGGTTGTATGCGGTTTCTGCGTGTTGTGACTGATCAAGACCAGCTACTTCATCTTCTTCAGATACGCGAAGGCCGATTGTCGCATCGAGTGCTTTTGCGATTATGAAAGTCAGGGTGAATGAGAAAGCGATTACAGAACCCATAGCGATGATTTGGTCAAGGAGAAGCTCTCCCCCTCCGAAGAATAAGCCATCTTGAAATCCGCCAGGTTCACTATTTATTGCGGAATTATCTGCAAATAAACCAAGGAGAAGGCCACCAATAACTCCACCTCCTCCATGAACACCTACGACATCTAGTGAATCATCATAACCAAATTTATTTTTCAATCCGATGAGGAAGTAACACCCAATACCGGCAACTAGTCCAAAGACGATACTTGCTAGACCGCCTACGTAGCCTGCAGCAGGAGTTATTGCGACAAGCGCAGCTACGACTCCTGAACAAGCACCAAGAGTGGTTGCTTTACCATCTCGGTACCATTCAATTAAAATCCAACCGATCATACCTGCGGCAGCTGCTACAAAAGTGTTCAGTAATGCTTGAACGGCTTGCCCATTTGCAGCGCCCGCTGATCCAGCATTGAAACCGAACCAACCAAACCAGAGAATTCCAGTTCCTAACATTACCAGAGGTAAATTATGAGGTGGTGAGGTTTCGCTTGGCCAACCTTTTCGCTTACCAAGGACGAGAATAAGAGCAAGCGCAGCAGCTCCAGCATTAATGTGAATAGCTGTCCCTCCAGCGAAGTCAATAGCACCCATCTCATGGTGCCAACCGTTGTATACCCAATATGTCACTGGTGTATAAACGAGTAAGGCCCAAATAGGAACAAATGCTGCCCAAGCTGAGAATTTCATTCGGTCAGCAACCGCTCCAGAGATTAAAGCCGGAGTAATTGAAGCAAAAGTCATTAAAAATGCAACGAATATTAATGACTCGCTATCGAGATTTAAAGTTTTGAGGCCTATTTGGTCCCAATTACCTATCAGATCTCCACCCCAGAAACCAGAACCATCTGAACTGTTTCCTAAGGTCCAGGACAAGGTGACCCACAGTAAAGGTACTATCCCAATGCAATACATATTCATGTTCAACATATTGAGAACATTCTTTGATTTGTCCATTCCACCATAGAAAAGGGCCAGACCTGGCACCATGAAAACAACCAAAGCTGTTGAAATTAACATCCAAGCGATGTCACCTGAGTTCATAACACTCCTAAAACATAGATTTAACGGCATTTAAAAAGTATCTGACAAATGTTTCTGATTTGTTTCTAAAGTGTTAATTCTTTCACCAACTCAAAGAGTCCTTACGATAAATTGGGATAAGTATGGCTGTTCAAAAAAATTGTAGACATTACAGAAGTAGATCTCTTCCATCAGGTGACCGTATCCAAAAGTGCCGTGTCGGAAGTAATGAAGAAATGCCATTTGCTTGCCCAGAATTTTGCCTTTTTTTTGAGAAACGCAATATTTCCGATGCTGGTTGGAATCGTTAAACTAAAAAATTAAAAAAAATACTATCTAGGTCGTATTTTGCTAGTTAGTAGCTACTAAGCAGGTTAGAGTCTCTCTGTGGGGAAAAGCCATCAACAAATTTCGAGTTTTATTCTTTTAATATTAGGAATTCTTTTATTTTTCCCTTTGGTTGCTAATGCTCAATCAGACAATGAACTAACAATTAGAGGAACGGTTCGTGTAGGTCGAGATGTGATCCCTGATGTTCAAATTTTAGTCACCGATGCGCAAGATAACGAAATTGGGACTTTTACAACTGAAGATGATGGAAAGTGGGAGATTCCGATTCCTGGACTAGGAGAGTACACAGTGACCCTTCTTGGCCCACTTCCTGAAGGCGTTACTGTGAAAGAAGGTGCATTCAATCAAGTAGTTGTCAGTGTTGAGGAATACCGTTCAAAAGCTGTTGGTTTTCAGTTAACTGGTGAAGATAAAAAACCTATCCTTGAAATCCGGCCAACTTGGGAACGCCTCCTTAACCGAATGGTAAGCGGTCTTAAAGTGGGGCTCCTCGTTGCCTTAGCGTCTATCGGACTTTCGCTTATATTTGGTGTAACTGGTCTAGTTAATTTTGCTCATTCTGAAATGGTTGCATTCGGGGCGGTAATCGGGCTAGTTCTTGAATCAACAACCGGACTTACAGGGGCGCTTTTCCCTATAGTTATACTCCTCGCAGTTCTCGCTGGTGGCGGTTTGGGATATGGTCTAGAAAAAGGTATTTTTGGTCCCCTTCGAAGAAGAAAAATGACCAATATTTCCCTCATGGTAGTTTCTATTGGGCTTGCTTTCCTTATGAGATACCTTATTCTGATCTATCACGGTGCTGAACCGGAAACATTTGAGTCCTTTAGAATACAAAGCGGTGTTTCGTTTGGGCCGATCGAGCTTCCAGCAAAAGACTATTTCATCATTGCAATATCATTCACCACATTGTTACTCGTCGGGATATTACTCCAAAGAACAAAACTGGGGACTTCCATGCGAGCTGTTTCTGACAATCCTGCTCTTGCTGAATCATCTGGAATTGACGTAAACCGAACAATTATGTGGGTATGGATTTTGGGAAGTGCGTTAGCTAGTCTTGGCGGGACAATGATTGGCCTCACTCAAGTAGTTGAATGGCAAATGGGAGAAAAGATTCTTCTATTGATCTTCGCAGCAGTGACACTAGGAGGATTAGGAACCGCCTTTGGTGCGATGGTGGGCGGACTAGCGATTGGTTTTGCTTCTGAAACTTCGACATTCTGGTTAGATAATGACCTCAAATTTCTTATTGCTCTAGCAGTTATGATAGTGATCCTTTTAGTTCGACCTCGGGGTATTCTCGGCGTTCGGGAAAGATTGGGTTGATGTTATGCTGATGAATCTTCTAGCCGAAATTGACGTAAGTAAATTATTTGGTTTAGCTCTACGAACATCAATTGGGGTACAAGCCGCAACCTTCGCTTTAGCTGCGGTAGGTTTGAATCTTCATTATGGGTATACCGGACTACTCAATTTTGGAGTGGTTGCTTTTATGGCAGCAGGTGCTTATGGTATGGCTATTTTCTTTACCCAAGGTTGGCTTGGTGGTTCTATTCTCCTCGCTATCGCAAGCGGGCTTGCTTTTGCCGTCATAATCGCTCTCAGTATTGGATTACCTTCATTACGTCTACGAGCTGATTATTTGGCATTAACGACCATAGCTATCGCAGAAGTTTTAAGGATCTCTTTCCGGTCGCAACGACTACTTGACCTCACAGGGGGTCCATTTGGCCTGCCTAGTATTGAAGATCGAAATGCAAATGTTTCTTTCGCCGATGTAATAACTGTTGACTGGAACCCAATAGGGAAAGGCAACTACGGTGCCTGGTTTCTTGAGTTTGATGAAAAAACATTATGGGTCATGATTATTGGGTGGTCTTTAGTTTCATTGGCAAGTCTCTTAATCTGGGGTTTAATGCGTTCCCCGTGGGGAAGAGTTATAAAAGCAATTAGGGAGGATGAGGATGCTGCACGAGCTTTGGGTAAGAATGTTTTCTCATACAAACTTCAGAGCCTAATAATCGGTGGGGTTATTGCTTCATTAGCAGGTATTGTCCGCGCATTTGATATGGGTTTCGTGGAAACACAGCAATTTAGACCTCAGACAACATTTTTCATCTGGACAGTTCTAATACTTGGAGGAGCAGCCTCAATTTGGGGGCCGATTATTGGATCAATGACATTTTGGTTTGTCATTATTTTCTCAGAGGAACTTTTAAGACAAATGGTCGACTCCGGTTGGATACCTGAAGCAATTCTTCAGTCGAACGACATTGCTAGCGTCCGGATGATTCTCATGGGGATTATGTTGGCAACTCTTATGATTTGGCGCCCACAAGGCCTTGTAGGAAAGAAAGAGGAGGCGCAGATTGATGTCAGATAGTAAAGCCTCTGGTTTGGAAAATGTAGAACCAACTCCGGGATCGTCCAAACAAGACCCGATATTAAAAATTGATAATGTAGTGCGCTCATTCGGTGGCCTACGCGCCGTTGATATTGACCACCTTGAAGTCCAGCGTGGAATCATCACGGCATTTATAGGCCCGAACGGAGCTGGAAAGACAACGTTGTTTAATTTAATAACGGGGTTTGATAAACCTGATTCAGGAAAATGGACTTTACATCAAGTTGCAGAAGCAAAGTCCTGGACAAATGACCTTTCTGGTCTTCGTCCCCATCAAATCGCTCAAAAAGGTATGGTTCGAACATTTCAATTGACAAAATCATTAGCGAAAATGACCGTTATTGACAATATGCTTCTAGGAGCCGCTGAACAGAAAGGCGAATCTCTAAGAAATGCTCTCCTTCCATCGCGTTGGCGAAAACAGGAAGACACAATTCTAGGAAAAGCAGAAGTTCTTCTAGAACGGTTCAAACTCTCGCATATGAGAGATGAATATGCAGCAACTCTCTCAGGCGGGCAACGAAAGTTACTTGAGATGGCCAGAGCTTTAATGTCTGAGCCAAAATTGATTCTTCTTGATGAGCCAATGGCTGGCGTTAATCCAGTTCTCGTCGAATCCCTGTTAGTGCATATAGAAAATCTTCGAGATGAAGGCGTAAGCGTACTTTTCATCGAACATGATATGGATGCAATCATGGGAATCTCTGATTGGATCGTCGTTCTAGCTGAAGGTCAAGTAATTGCCGAAGGAACTCCTTCAGATGTTTCAAAAAATCCTGCTGTTATAGACGCATATCTCGGAAGCGCAATCGCTGAGGAGCTTAAAGATGTCTGACAAAAGAAGAGTGGTCCTTGAATCTAACGATTTAGTAGCTGGATATCTGCCAGGAGTTGACATACTCACAGGTTGTAATTTCAAGCTGTTCCAAGGCGAGCTGGTTGGAATCATCGGCCCAAATGGGGCTGGGAAATCAACTTTAGTAAAAAGCATGTTTGGGCTTGTAGAAGTTAGAAGTGGCACGGTCCTATTACTTGGAGAAGAGATCACTAATCTAGCTGCACATGAGTTGGTCCGAAAAGGTGTTGGCTACGTTCCCCAAACTGAAAATGTTTTCCCGTCCTTAACTGTTTCAGAGAATCTTCAAATGGGTGCGTACCAATTGAAAGCCAGCGAAATTAATGAACGAATCAAAAACATTACTGATCTTTTCCCAAGGCTTGGTGAACGTATTAAACAACGAGCGGGACTCCTATCTGGTGGTGAACGGCAGATGCTTGCAATGGGAAGAGCTTTAATGATGCAACCCTCCGTTCTGCTTCTTGATGAACCTTCTGCTGGGCTTTCACCAGCCCTCCAAGTAGATGTTTTCGAAAATGTGAAAGCTATCAACAAAACAGGGGTTTCTATCGTAATGGTCGAACAAAACGCGACGCGGTGTTTAAAAATCAGTGATCGAGGCTACGTCCTTGATCAAGGAAAGAATGCCTACGACGGGACTGGCGAAGGACTTTTACATGACCCCAATGTAATAAAATTGTACTTAGGGACAATGGCAGAATCTCGCTAGCAGCGAAGTCACCCCTAATTCAAATTCTTGACCTATTGACTAGGGAATTGATATAAAAAAATTTGTTATAGAAAAATTTACGCGTTTTTAAATCCGGAAAGGTATTAACTATTGACCGCTTAGGTTACCCAGGAGTGGAAGGAAGATCAGATTAATCAAAGATTTCCTTGCGGGGTTGAAAGAATGGTAATTTCATTAAGTCGTTGAGAACAGGAGTAAAATAGTGGCAGAAAAACAAGCGCATGGTAGCGGGGACTCTTCACCTCCCATTGCAGGTGACACGTCAACTTTCCCATCGGATGCAGAACTTTCGAAAACACTAGTTGCCTCATCAGGAACTGCCTCGCTAAGCACCCTAACCTCAAATGGCTACCCCTACGGAAGTATCGTTTCCTATGTAATTAATGAACAAGGCGAGCCAGTCGTTCTCATTTCTGATCTTGCTGAACATACTATTAACGCCAGACTTGATCAAAGATCTTCGATGCTCATCAGCGAGTCCTCCGAGGGAGGAGATCCACTTGGGAAATCCCGACTTACTTTGGTAGGTTCTTTGACTTTACTTGAAGATCCTAGAAACGAACGAGAAAAATACCTCTCGGAGCATCAATACGCTTCCTTCTACGTTGACTATGAAGATTTTAACTTCTGGAAATTAACTGTTGAGGAGTGCAGGTATGTAGGTGGATTTGGGCACATGAGCTGGGTCCAAAACGAAGATTATTATAGGGCAGAAATTGACCCACTTTTCCGGAGCGCTGAAGGCATCATTAGCCACATGAATGATGATCACAGCAACGCTAATCTTTTATATGCCAAAAACTTAGCAAATATTCCAAACTCAACCGAAGCAGTAATGTTGGGCGTTGATCGTTATGGTATTACTTTGAGAGCAATGACAAATGATGGTCCTAGAATGGCACGGGTTGGTTTCCCAACACCACTGCAATCAGATAGTGAAGCACGTCCAGCTATTATTGCTTTATTAGATGCTGCGAAAAATGTCGGATCTGATAATTAATTATGGAGAAAAACCTTATGTTTGCAGAAGTACAGGAAGTATTTGAATTATCACCAAATATGATTCGGATAGTTTTAGGCGGCGGGGATTTATCTAGCTTTGAATCAACATCGTTCACCGATCAATATATAAATGCTTATTTCGTTCCTGCTGGTGCTCCTTATTCTGTCCCGTTTGACCTTGATGAAGCTCGATCATCCGGTGAAAAATTTAGGCCAAGACCAAGGCGTTTTACAGTTCGGCGTTGGGAATCCGAAACTGAACAGTTAACTATAGATTTTGTTGCCCATGGTGATCAAGGCTATGCAGGGAATTGGGCTCAACGCGCTCAGATAGGAGACCGGCTTCAATTTAAAGGACCCAGTGGTAGTTACGCTCCTGATAGCGAAGTTGATTGGCATCTTCTCGCAGGTGATGAGAGTGCTATATCGGCTATTAGCGCATCTGTAGCAACCATTCCTGATACAAAGCCATGCACTGTTTTCCTAATCGTTGACGGGCCAGAAAATAAAATTAATTTTTCTTCTTCTCCTTCGCATGAAATCAATTGGATATATAGATCAACTGCACCAGATCCTGATACTGCTCTTTTGGAAGCAATTAAAGAACATACTTTCAGAGATGGCGATTTTGATATTTTTATTCATGGCGAAGCAGGTGAAGTTCGAGAAATTCGTAAACACCTAGTTATGAATTATAAAATTGATCTTGAGAATGCATCCATTTCACCTTATTGGAGAAGAGATCATACTGATGAAGCCTGGCGAAGCATTAAAAAACAGTGGTTAGCTGATCAAGAAAAGGATATTTAAAAGCTGGTTTCAATAATTTGTTGTAAATTTCCAACAATACCGGAGTAGAAAGGCCCAAATTCAGCGTATTCAGCGGAAGCTTCATCGAAACGCATTGTATAGACGACATCTTTAAGGTCATCTGGTTTTTCACAGAATAAAGTAACTCCCCATTCAAAATCATCTATTCCAGTTGATCCAGTTATTACTTGTAAGACTCGACCGCTAAATTTTCTACCGGAGGCACCATGTTCGTACATCAGGTTTTTGCGGTTTTCGAAATCAAGGGTGAACCAGTTTTGGTCAATGTTTCTTCTCTTTGACATCGGGTAGAAACACCAGGCACTTTTATTTTCCGGAGGTAGCTTCGGGTAAAGGCGTGCGTTTCGCATATCATCTGGAACTCCAGCCGCGTATTCCGATATTTCAGTTAATGAAACATATGAGTCCACAACGACTAACCCGCTATTCACTATATTGGTCTGAAATTTTCTGAGGGCGACCCAATCTTCACTTAAAACCATGAATGCCATATCTGCTTTATGCCCGAGGATTGAGATAGTTATTACCTGACCATCTAGGGAACTCAATTTCTGAATAGCTTCTTCGACAAGATCAACGTTAACTTCCCCTGAAGATTTACAGAAAAGATGTAAGACACCTAATCCTGTTGAAGGTTTGAGTGGATCCATATTTAAAATCTAGAAACAGTTCTTAGACTTCTTAAAAGTCCATATCAGGCATTGCGGGTCCAGATGCTGGATCCTCTGGTGCATCAGCTATCACGGCTTCTGTGGTTAAGAAGAGCGCAGCTATTGACCCAGCATTTTGCAGGGCAGATCTAGTTACCTTAGCAGCATCTATAATTCCAGCTTCTATAAGGTCTTCGTATTCTCCTGTAGCTGCATTTAAGCCGTTCGCACCATCTAAATTACGAACTTTTTCGACTATAACTCCGCCTTCTAGCCCCGCATTAATAGCTATCTGATGTAAGGGTCCTTCCAGTGATTTCGCTACAAGACGTGCTCCAGTGCTTTCGTCCGGATTATCCAATGTTTCTACTATCTCCTGAACAGCTTTTTGTGCCCTGAGGAGCGTGACTCCTCCCCCAGCAACAACACCTTCTTCGATAGCTGCTTTTGTAGTTGAGACAGCATCTTCGATTCTGTGTTTCTTTTCTTTAAGTTCAACTTCAGTGGCAGCTCCTACTTTGAGTATCGCTACTCCACCTGAAAGTTTTGCTAGCCGTTCTTGTAGTTTCTCTCGATCATAATCTGAATCAGTATTTTCTATTTCGGCCTTGATTTGAGCAATTCGACCATCAACATCTTCTCTAGTTCCAGATCCTTCAATGATCGTGGTCTCATCTTTAGAAACAACTACTTTTCGTGCTTCACCCAAAAGATCAAGGGTTGCACTATCAAGCTTTAAACCAACTTCTTCACTAATAACCTGGCCACCAGTTAATATTGCCATATCTTGAAGCATTGCTTTTCGTCTATCCCCGAAACCAGGTGCCTTGACGCTGGCTGAGGTAAACGTACCTCTGATCTTGTTTACGACCAGAGTAGCTAAAGCTTCACCTTCTATGTCTTCTGCAATAATAAGAAGTGGTTTTCCTGATTGCATTACTTTTTCAAGAAGCGGAACGATATCTCGGACTGCCGTGATTTTTGATGAGACAAGCAAGATATAAGGATTCTCCAGAACTGTTTCCATTCGATCAGGATCAGTTACAAAGTACGGGGAAATATAACCTTTATCGAAACGCATACCTTCTACAAAGTCCATGTCCATGCCAAAGGTCTGGGATTCTTCGACAGTGATAACACCATCTTTCCCTACCTTGTCTATTGCCTCGCTTATTTTCGAACCTATGTCATAATCAGCTGCAGAAATGGCAGCAACATTAGCAATTTGATCTTTGTCAGACGAAACATCTTGGGCTTGTCCACGTATTGAGTCAACTGCGGCTGAGACGCCTGCTTCAATACCTTTTTTTAGTGACATCGGGTTCGCTCCCGCAGCAACATTTCGAAGGCCTTCGCGAACCATAGTCCAAGCAAGAACAGTTGCAGTTGTTGTTCCATCTCCTGCGACATCATCTGTTTTTTTTGCTACTTCTTTAACGAGTTCCGCTCCTATTCTTTCATATGGGTCTTCAAGATCTATCTCTTTAGCGATTGAAACTCCATCATTTGTTATCGTTGGAGCTCCCCATTTTTTATCAAGGACAACATTTCTTCCTTTAGGCCCAAGCGTTACTCTTACGGCGTCAGCAAGAGTATTCATCCCTGCTTCCAGTCCACGTCGAGCTTCTTCGTCAAATGAAATGATTTTTGCCATTTACTTATCTCCTTGATTTCTTCAATTGCTTTAACAAATATTTTGTTTGTTTTATTCCGAGTGTTTTTTAATTTCGCGTCAGGTTCGTTTTTGTAGTGAAATTTTACTTAGATAACGCTGAATTCCCACTTCCTTTGAACCGAATATGAGGTCTATATTCCCCCCGCTACAGCTGGGACTATAGATAATGTTTGACCTTCAGAGACATTCGTTTCAAGCCCATCTAAGAACCTTATATCTTCATCGTCTAGAAAAATATTTACGAATCTTTGCAAATTTTTATTTTCGTCAAGTATCCGTTCAATGAAATCAGGGTGTTCGTTACCTAACTCTGTGAGAATATCCGTTAAAGAACCAGCAGAAGCACTAAGAAGTGACTCTCCTTTAGTTAGTTCACGGAACGTTGTCGGGATGCGGATACTTACACTCACAATCCCAATGTATCGCTTACCTATGTTCTTTCATATATCTTCAAGAAATGAGCTAGAAGTTATTTAACGACTCGTTTTAGTTCATAGATCGGCACTAGATTATTAATGTGAAATTGCATGGTGTTGTAAATGCGTCCCAAGATTCTCTTGCTACATTTTCAATAGCCTTGGATGTAGATTCAGCTATTAAACGTTCTCAAGAGCTTATAAACAAAGGATGTGTAGGAATAGATTTAGGCGCTGCAGGTTCCACTCAATATGCGGAACGTATTAGTACCGAAGAAGAGTGGAGTCGGCTAGACGGAAAAATTCAAGCAATCGCTGCATTAGGAGTCGAGTTATCGGTAGATACTTGGAATCCCGAGATTATGTTCCGTTCGCTCGAAGCAGGAGCAAATTTTATGAATGCTTCTGATGGCTTACAAAATCCAGCAATGGTGGAGATCGCTGCGCAGACAGGAGTCCCAGTCATTCTTCCTTTTTTAAGCGGAGAAGATCCCAAAAGCCTTGACTTTATTACCGGTGACCCAATACCTCACTTACTTGATTGGTTTGAAACTTCGCTAAATCGTCTCGACCGATTAGGTATTAGCAAAAATCAACTCATACTTGACCCTGGAACTGGCTTTGGCCCTGCTGATTGGGATTGGAAGGATCGTTATATTTATCAAGAACAGATCTATACCAATCTTGAAAAACTCCGAGTCTTTGATCTGCCGATCTACATAGCTCTTCCATGGAAAATGGAAGATGGTCGTAAACAACTTTTGGAAATTCTTCTCCAAGTAGGATTTGATTACGGAAGAACTCACGTTCCTGAAAAGGTCTTTTCTGTTCAACAAGAGTTGGGTTTAAAGTAGAGAAACTAAAAAAAACTTAGATATTTTTTTACTTTCTCCTATAGATCCTCACTCCGGAAGATTCAATAAATTCCGGAACTGGAGGTCGTAATTTACGGAGAATTACCTCTACTGCATCAACTTTAGGGTTTGACAAAATAACTTCTGTTAATCGTCTAGCAACCCGTTCAAGAAGTTGATGAGGTTCTTCATTAATTACTCTTGTTACTATTTCAGTAATTTCTCCATAATTTATTGTGTCTAATAAGTCGTCAGATTCTCCAGCTGTTGATAAATCAGCTTCAATAAAGACGTCGACTTCAAAAGGTTGTGCCCGAGTCTTTTCTTCAGGAAGCACTCCAATGGTGCCAAGAGCACGTATCCCCTTCAGCTCAATTCGATCTGTCATGATAACTGTTTATCTCCCTGTCTTGCTCTCTGCCCAATTAGACATAGCTTTTTCTGCTGTTCTGAGTATCGCTTGAGATGTATCTTCAAATGCCACTTTCTCTCCTACGCACTCTTTAAGCGTGAAGGTGGGAACAGGAACGGATACATCTTTTGCCACCTGACCAGCTATAACAAGTGATTTGGTATTCGTTTCTTTCGCTATTTGTAAAACTCCTCCCACCACTTTTCCTTGAAAACTTGATTCATTTACTTCACCTTCACCTGTCACGATTAAATCTGCTTGTTCAATAAGTTCTAATAATCCGACCTTTTCTGCAACTGCTTCAAAACCATTTATAAGTTTTGCTCCAACAGAAGCCAATCCTCCTGCAAGACCGCCTGCTGCGCCAGACATTGATAATTTCGTTACATCTACTTTTCGTTCGTCATGATAAATCTGAGCTAATCTCTCTAAACGATTTTGCAGGAATTTTACTTGCGTTTGGGATGCTCCTTTTTGTGGTCCAAAGATTTCAGCTGACTTAAGAAAGCCGGTACTGACATCACATGCAGCAATAATTTCAATTCCGCGAAGACGACCATGTGGTATTAGCGCTTCAAGAGCGCCGAAACCACCATCTGTTGTCGCTGAACCTCCTAGCCCGATAAGTATCTCTTCAGCTCCTCTTTCAATTGCTTTAGCGATAAGCTCACCTGTCCCAAAAGTAGATGCATTCAAAGGATCATTACCTTCCCTTCCGCCTACCAGATGAAGTCCAGATGCTCGGGCCATTTCTATAACAGCTGATTTACCTTCTAGCCGCCACGATGCCTCTATTTTCCTACTAAGAGGATCTGAAACTAATGAACTACGGTTTCCACCACCGAAAGCTTCCAGTGTGCCTTCACCCCCATCAGCTAATGGTTGGATTATCACTTTGTGTGATTTCCCAAAAATCTGACCTATAGCTTCCGCTACTTCAGTTGCAGTAGAGGTTCCCTTAAACTTATCGGGAACAATCAAAACATTCATTTTATTTTGGTTCTATTCCCCTGGGAATAAGTCCGCCCCTACATGAACTAATACGTTTGCATCTAAGAGGTCATCAATTGGCAGTTCTAAAGGCATAGGAAGGACTGATTCTGATTTTGCATTAATTATGAGCGCAACATTGAGAGCATCCAGTTCATACCCTTGCGAATAGTAAACGTAGGTTATTGCTATAACTTCTTCACTATTATCATTGACTGCTTGAACCCCGTTATAGCCCTCACTCGCCACTAGCGTGTCTAGAGTAGCTCCTGCAGCGCCAGTAACTTCAGTTCCATTAGCAACCAGGACTCTTACTTCTGCTGGCGGATGAAGAACTTGTGTCACACCAGATGATTCCTCTGAAGTTACTGTTGAGTCTTCAGAACCCTCTTCAGAGTCACTTATTTCATCTGAACTAGAATCATTAGAAACCTCTTCTTCATTTTCCTCTTGAGATTGTTGCTCGGTTTGAGAAGTTTGGGATAGTTGAGAAGCCTCTTGAATAGAATTGTCTTCAAACCCCTCACTGAGTGCGAATATCCCCATTGCAATAACCACAAGTATTAGAATTACTCCCTTCCCTGCAATATTCATATTCAAATCTCCCCTGAATTAGCCTCAGATAAATCTATCCTAAATCTTTGCATTTGTTTTAGCGAATTGGGCCTTTTGCCATTGAAATACCAAATTTTTTAGCTCGTCTATATCTTCTCTGTTTCTGTAGCCTCTTAATAACCAGTGGGTCATAGTGCATAGATTCAGGAAGGTCTAACAATTCATCTCGAATCTTGTAATAACGAGACGGAGAGATGGCAAATGTTTGTCTGATTGCCTTTTCTTTTGAGATCTCTACTTCCCAGGCAGTTCGTTCAAATTCGATAATAGCAATCTGGCGCTCAGTTAATTTCACATTTAGATCGTAACTTTAAGTTGTAAGTCAACCATGGACCATCAGCCGAAACTTGTATGTGAAGTTACTACCTCTTCCAACTTTACACTCCCTTTAAGAGATTTTTTAAAAAGGCGCTCTCACGTTGAATTTTTACGAAAGTAATAAATATTGACCCTAAGAAAAGTCAGAACTCATGACTCTCAAATATTAAAATTAAATTTTTTCTACCTGCCTCTTTTAGTAATAAAGGCAGGTAAACAAAAGATAACCTATGTGTTGAGCCGGGTGTCGGAATTGAACCGACGACATCTTCTTTACAAGAGAAGTGCTCTACCAACTGAGCTAACCCGGCATATTTATATTCTATGTCAAAGCAATCCTAGTTAACCATGTTCTCCACTAGAACGTCTTTGTCTTGCTATTTCGAAGCAAGCTATAGCTGAAGCAGCACTTACATTAAGTGATTCAGTTATTCCTTGAAGCGGTATCCCTGCTATCACATCACATCGTTCTCTCGTTAAACGACCTAATCCTTTCCCTTCACTTCCAAGAACTAACGCTACAGGTCCAGTAGCTACTTGGATGTCATAGATATCGGTTTCAGCTACGATATCCAATCCTACGGTCCAGATACCAGATTCTTTTAGTTTCGAAATTGCCTTTGGAATTCCAGAAGTGGAAGCGATTGGAATGTGTTCAATTGCCCCTTGAGCAGTTTTGGAAACAGTAGGTGTTATTCGCACTGACCGGTGCTTCGGCATAAGGATACCTGTAGCACCAGCGCATTCACCGCTTCTAATAATCGCTCCGAGATTACGGGGATCCATTAGTCCATCCATAACAAGAATGAATGGTTTTGGATTCGCTTCTATAAGATCTTCTAAGTCTAGATCAGGGAGAGGTTCACATTTTGCTAATACCCCTTGAGCTGATTCTGTAACAGTTATGGATTTAAATTTACTTCTCGTATACGTATGAAGCGGTACCCGAAGTTCGTCAGCTAATTGCTTAATATCTTCGAGAATGGAGGCTGGTTCTACTCCATCCGAAAAGATCACTTCTCGAACTTGTCTTTTCCCTGCCAAAAGAGCCTCACGTACAGCATGTCGTCCTTCAACGACCTGCATGTTTGGAGACTGATAAACGGATTCACGAACTGTGTTTTGATTCCGCTTCTTCGTTCCGGTCATTCTAGAATTCCGTTTTTTCGTATTTGAATACTTTTGCGATTGGTTTTTTTTCTTATTCATTTTTTTCTTTAAGAAGGCTAATAGCAAAGCAAGCAACACCAGAGAGGTGTTCAAAACCTTCTGGGCGTTTTCCTTTAATTGAGAACGGTGCGCTTATTATTCTGCTCATAATAGTTTCTATATTTTCTTTTTTATTAAGAATCTTTGGCGTTTCCGCGATGATTGAGCAATCAACATTGATAATTTCCCAACCTGCGTTATCAATTTTAGCGACGACTTGGCTAAGCATTTCTATGCTGTTTGCGTTTTCATATTTAGGGTCATTATCTGGGAAAAGCATACCGATATCGCCTTGACCTGTCGGCCCTAAAAGAGCATCAATACATGCGTGGGCGATAACATCGGAATCTGAATGACCTTTTAATGAATATTCAGATTCAAAGGTTACCCCTCCTAGTATAAGTGGTTTTGTTTTAGGGCTTTCCCAACCGTGGGAATCAAAACCATGACCGATTCTCATCTCTATATAATCCTTGCTCTTTATAAAGGTTAATAACCTAAATTAATTTCTGAGTACCTATAAATGCTACCGATTTATTTTGATGACTTACGTCAACATGTGTAATTGAATGTGAGTAACTTGAAAATCCGTATTAATCTATACATCATGACTTCTTCTGAATTTTTAAGATCCATTGATATGTTTTCTGATTTAAGTGATGATTTGTTAGAACCAATAGTTAAAAAATCGAAACAAGTAGATTTACAACGCGGAGATATCTTATTTCAAGAAGGCGATGAGCCTAAAGAACTCTACATCGTCACGGTTGGACGTATAGCTATAGGAAATAAATCATTTGATGGGAGGGAATCACTTTTTGCCCTTATGGAACCTGGTGACTTATTTGGAGAGATGCCTTTATTCCGTTCTGATGGGCGATCTGCAGAAGCAAGAGCTTTAGAGAACTCATCCGTAGTCGTAATTCCTTATTCGCCTGTTAAAAACCTATACCAAGATAATCCAGATTTACTATGGAGAGTTATCGATATGCTAGTCGGCCGTCTCAAAAGCACTGACATAGCTCTAGCGGACACAATGTTCTTAGATGTCACTGGCCGAACAGCGAAACGTTTACTCGAAATGGCTGGGGATGAGAATGAATTCCAGCTTCCGATAACTCAAGAGGAGCTAGCAGGAATGATTGGAGCTTCACGAGAAAGAGTTAATAAATCAATATCGTCTTTCATTAAGCTAGGTTGGCTCGCACAAAGTGGAGAAAAATATATCATTCTCGATCGTAAACAGTTAGAAATACGTTCCACGTAGGTCGGAATCTACGATCTACGAAAAAATTCGTTAAAGCGCTTAACTGTTGGGTGGTTAATGGTGTCATTGGAAATTGTGTTCTCTGGATCAAATAAAACGGTTTTCATACCTAACACTGACGCATTATCTAATAAATTAGACGAGTTATCCAAGACTAGACAAGATTGATAGGCGCATCCTGAAGAGCGATTTAGTATTTCAAAAGCTGCTGGGTCAGGTTTTCTAACACCGGTCTCAGCACTAATTATCCAAGGATTTACACCTTGCAGGCCATACATATTCCGCAAACCATTTGACCATGCAGTAAAGTCATTCGTTACAACTGCAACAGCTATACCTCGTTTGTGGAGATTTCTTAAAAAGTCCTTAGCTCCACTTCTAAAAGAAAAACTCTTTATGTATTGCTGATCAAGTTCTTTAGCATCTCCATTTATACCAACATCATTCCAGAATTCTGAAGTTTCTATCCTTCCTAATGTCCCCAACCTATGAAGCTCAGTCAGGTCTTCTTTTGATATTTCGCCGCCATTGTTTTGGATAAAGCTATGTAAATGATCTTGCGGGTCTAAACCTTGTTTGAAAATAACTCCATGTAGGTCGACTACTAGAAGTTGCAGTTGAGGTCCCTGTCGAGGAGATTGTAGGGAGGTCTTCTCGTCTACCCCAGGTATTTGGGCTGCTACAGATACAGGACGTCTTTGAAGTCGTTTCTCCTCGTATCTTCGATCGAGGAACCAGTTAATGATTGCAAGAAGGATTGAAAGAGCCAGTAATCCGATGATTGCTATGACTACCCAATCTAAGATTTGTGCAATTCTATGCTCACTTTCACCTGCCGCATCAATGACTCTTTGTTCTCCTATTGGAATATCAAATGATTTCTCATCGCTTTCATCAGGAAGATTAATAACGACTCTTAAAGAAACACTGTCTTCTAACGGTCCTCCTAGGCTTTGCTCAAGAACTTGTCTTGAAATACCGAGAGGTGGTTCTTCTAATAAACTATTCAAGGCACTATCAGTAAATATTTCGAACCCTTCAGTTAAGTCAACACTTCCAATGACTGCATATGAACGTTTCTTTTCAGATGTTTCTGTTAAGACTTGCCAATCTTTAAAAGTGTTGCTTGAATTCGTGAGCTCATTTAAGACCGACTGTAAGTCTTCAGAATCAGTGAAAGCTTTCGTAGCTTCGTACCAATCACGACCATCAGACCCGCGTCCTGTCGTAGTGAAACTCCAACCGCTATTTTCAAGGTCCGCTGTTTGAAGAATTTCTGCAAGGCTTTGAAATACTGGTTCGTCTCGGGCTGCTGCATCAAGGCCGATACCTGCAGTAACGCTGCCTGAACCATTTTCTTCAACATCAATCACAACTCGTAATTGAAGATTGCAGCCAGCTACCAGAAGAATCAGTGCAATCAATCCTGTTATTAGTATTAGAGGTTTACAGCGCACTATTGCATAGTAACGCCATGATCCACATAGTCCGAATACCTATGAGTTAAATAACAACTATTCGGCGGTAATAAATTCTTCTACTGAAGGTGGTTCGAACCCTTCAACTGCTTTGAAGACAATTTTGCTTCCATTCTCATCTTCGTTTTGTGGATCAATATCTACAACAATGATTTGACCAGCACTAAATTCTTTGAGCAAGAGTCTTTCCGAGAGGGGATCCTCAACTAGTCGCTGTATGGCTCTTCTTAATGGCCGTGCTCCTAGTTCTGGGTCATAACCTCTATCAGCAAGATAATGTTTTGCCTCAACTGTTACTTCTAATCCCATTCCTTGGGATTCAAGTTGTTCAGTCACTCTAGCTACCATAAGGTCGACAATTTCAGTAACTTCACTCTTTGATAATTCGTGGAAGACGATGACTTCGTCTACACGATTCAGAAATTCAGGTCGGAAATGGTCTTTCAACGATTCCGTTACTTTCTCTTTCATTCGCTGATAAGTAACTGATTCATCATTTTTAGTGAAACCAAGATTGGCCTTTCGGAGATCTCGAGTACCTAGGTTGGAAGTCATGATGATAACTGTGTTTCGAAAATCAACTGATCGTCCTTGACTATCAGTAAGTCTTCCCTCTTCTAAGATTTGGAGTAGTGAGTTAAATACGTCAGGATGTGCTTTTTCAATTTCGTCAAAAAGAACAACAGAAAATGGCTTTCTTCTGACAGCTTCAGTTAGCTGACCACCTTCTTCGTAACCCACGTAACCTGGGGGTGAGCCCATCAGGCGACTTACAGTATGTTTTTCCATATACTCTGACATATCTAGACTAATCAGAGCTTGTTCATCACCAAACAAGAATTCAGCAAGTGTCTTCGCTAGCTCTGTTTTCCCTACTCCAGAAGGTCCTAAGAATATAAAGGACCCCGATGGCCTCTTAGGGTCTTTCAGACCAGCTCTTGTCCTTCGTATCGCTTGGCTAACGGCTTTGATACTGTCCTGCTGACCGATAACTCTCTTATGGAGTTCATCTTCCATTCGTAGTAATTTCGCTGTTTCTTCTTCAGTGAGTTTATAAACAGGAATTCCAGTCCACACAGAAAGAACTTCTGCTATCGCTTCCTCATCAACTTCGTCAAAGAAATCAATACCCGAATCTTTCATTTCGGATTCCATAGCTTCTTTTTTATTTATGAGTTCCTTTTCTCTATCTCGAAGGCGGCCTGCTTCTTCAAAATCTTGAGATTCAACTGCTGTTTTTTTATCTTTTGTGACAATGGCAAGCTCATTCTCAATTTCTTTGAAGTCTGGAGGGGTTTCCATTCTTTTTAAACGTAAACGGGACCCTGCCTCATCAATAAGATCAATGGCCTTGTCAGGAAGATGGCGGTCGGAAATGTATCTGTCGGCTAAATTCGCAGCAGCAACTAATGCTTGATCAGTTATTGTTACCTTATGATGATCTTCGTACCGGTCTCTTAGGCCTTTGAGGATTTCAATTGTGTGAGAAACTGAAGGTTCATCAACAATTATTTTTTGGAAACGTCGTTCCAAAGCAGCATCTTTTTCTAGATGCTTTCGATATTCATCGAGTGTTGTTGCTCCTATTGTTTGCAACTCTCCTCGAGCGAGCATTGGTTTTAATATAGATGCAGCATCTATAGCACCTTCTGCCGCTCCAGCTCCCACTAGGGTGTGCAGTTCATCGATAAATAGAATGACGTCTCCTCGGGTTCGTATTTCTTTGAGAACTTTTTTGAGTCGTTCTTCAAAGTCCCCTCGGTACCGCGAACCTGCTACTAGGGCTCCTAAATCAAGTGTGTAGAGCTGTTTACCTCTTAGTGGTTCAGGGACGTCGTCCATAGCGATAGATCGAGCAAGCCCCTCAACGATTGCAGTTTTCCCTACTCCTGGTTCACCAACAAGAACAGGATTATTTTTAGTTCTTCTACTAAGGACCTGCATAACTCGTTCAGCTTCTCTTGATCTGCCTATAACGGGATCTAACTTTTTTTCTTTAGCTAACTGAGTGAGGTTCCTCCCAAATTGGTCGAGAACCATTGAATTTTTGGAGTCACCTCCTCTTCCTCCGGTACCTGCGGATGCTCTATCTCCTCGTCTGCCACTTTCTCCATCTTGTTCACCAGTTCCGGAATAGCCAGAGAGTAGCTGAATTACTTGTTGTCGAACTCTTGAGAGATCTGCGCCTAATTTTGTGAGGACCTGCGCGGCTACTCCTTCGCCTTCTCTTATCAAGCCCAGAAGAATATGTTCTGTTCCGATGTAGTTGTGGCCGAGTTGAAGAGCTTCTCTAAGGCTAAGTTCGAGTACTTTCTTAGCTCTCGGAGTAAACGGTATATGGCCACTTGGTGAAGAGCCTCCTTGACCAATTATTTCTTCTACTTGATCTCTTACTGCTTCTAGCGAAATGCCTAATGATTCTAGTGCTTTGGCTGCAACACCTTCTCCTTCATGAATAAGGCCGAGAAGGATGTGCTCTGTACCAATGTAATTATGGTTGAGCAAACGTGCTTCTTCTTGAGCTAGGACAACTACCCTTCGAGCCCTATCTGTAAATCTCTCGAACACAATTTACCCTTTCATTTGGATTTAGTTTCAGTTTAACCTGAGCTCAATTTTCTGTCAGGTCGTATAAGTAGAGACTAATTTTCTCTACATACTTGTTGCAACGTCAGGAAGTACCATTTTCTTCCAGAATTACAAAAAAATTTCAAATAATTTTAAAAAAATCGTACTTGAGAAGAATCTTTGTCTGTAATTATCATTTCCATGTGTCGTCGGTTAAGAGGGGGCCTTACACTTTGGTTATATGGCTCTTGTTTCTTCTCTATCTATTTTGCCGACATTATCTGATGACCTTTCTGAACTTGAGATTAAACTTCAGGATTCAGTCATTGCTGAGGATAAGTATTTAACTGAAATCGCAAGTCATCTAATTACTGCGGGTGGGAAAAGGGTCCGACCAGGCTTTGCGATTGCGGCAAGCGGAATCGAATCTCCCAAAGCAGTTCCAGCTTCAAACGATGTGCTAATGGGTGGCGTTGCAGTCGAGTTAGTACATTTAGGTTCCCTATACCACGACGATGTAATGGATGAAGCGGAAATGAGACGAACAGTTCCATCCGTGAATGCCATTTGGGGTAATTTAACTGCAATACTCGCTGGTGATTTTTTACTAGCACGCGCTTCGGGAATTGCTGCCTCATTAGGAACAGAGGTAGCTGGTTTGCTGGCAAAAACTATTGGTGAACTATGTGAAGGGCAGATTCTAGAACTTCAGTCAACTTTTAAATTAGACCGAACTCAGGATAGTTACGAACGTTCTATATCAGGGAAAACCGCTTCTCTTCTTGCCACAGCCTGTCGTATCGGGGGACTAACAAGTCATCTTTCACGGGAAAACATCGATATTTTAACTTCGTTCGGGCATTCCTATGGAATGGCTTTCCAAATCGTTGATGACATTCTCGATCTCGTCGCTACGGATGAACAGCTAGGTAAACCATCGGGCAATGACCTGATGGAAGGTGTTTATACACTGCCAGTTATTTCCGCTTTCTCCTCAGACTGTGGTGCACAATTAAAGGAAATTCTTGGTAAAAAAATTAGCGTAGAAGAAAGAGACAAAGCTCGCGCGCTAATTCGGTCTAGTCAAGGAGTATCAGAAGCCCTCGCAAGGGCCCAGTTTTGGACAAAGGAAGCTGCATCAGCTCTTACCGAGTTGCCAGATTCTGAAGCAACTGAAGCTTTGCGTGCCGCAACAACACATCTAATCCAACGGGCTTCAAGCCCTATAGTTTAATCCTCAAAGCAGTTGAGAGGTTTCCAAAAAGGTTGATTTACTGTTCGGGACGTAACGTAGGGAATAAGACGACATCTCTAATTGTTTGAACATCGGTTAAAAGCATTACCAGACGATCTAACCCAATTCCAATTCCCCCTGTAGGGGGCAAACCAAATTCTAATGCCCTAACATAGTCTTTATCTAACCCCATTGCTTCTTCATCACCTGACTCGCTTTTTCGCAGTTGATCTTTGAAGCGTTCCATTTGTTCGCTTGGATCTACAAGCTCAGAAAAACCATTTAATATTTCCCTACCTGCAACAATCCCTTCAAACCTTTCCGTGAAACCAGGTTTTTCTCTATGGTCTCTTGATAACGGAGATACTTCTTTAGGATACTCAGTGACGAAACAAGGGGCCCATAAATTAGGTTCTACTGATTTCTCATATATCTCAAGAATAAGTTTCCCTTGTCCATAATCAGTCTCGTACTCTATTCCTAACTTGTCGCAGAGTGACCGGAGGTCTTCAATGGGAGTTTCTAAAGAAACTTCTTCATTCACATATTCTTTAATTAAATCAACCATTGATGCTCTTTTCCACGGAGTTGAAAGATCTAGATCTCTCCCATCAAATGAAACAATTGTTGATCCAGTTAATTCTTCAGCGAGAAATTCAATAAGGCTTTCTGACAATTTCATTATGTCTTCCCAATCGGCATACGCTTCGTAGAGTTCAAGCATTGTGAATTCAGGATTGTGTCTGGTTGACAATCCTTCATTTCTAAAGACCCTTGCTATTTCAAAGACTTTTTCAAAGCCACCTACAACTAGTCGTTTGAGGTACAACTCCGGAGCTATCCGTAAATAAAGTTCGATATCTAGTGCGTTATGGTGAGTTGTGAACGGCTTAGCTAACGCTCCGCCGGGAATTGGGTGGAAAACTGGCGTTTCTACTTCCATGAAGTGTCTTTCTTCCAACCATTTTCTGGTTAACGACATTAGTTTGCTTCTAGTTACAAACGTGTTCCTAGCTTCTTCAGTCACCCATAAATCGACATAACGTTGACGATATCTTGTATCTTGATCGCTTATTCCATGCCACTTATCTGGGAAAGGTCGTTCAGTCGTTGCGAGAACAACCCATTTTTCGACTTTAACTGATAGCTCACCACGTTTGGTTTTCATTACTTCGCCTGTAACACCTATCCAGTCACCTAAATTAAGTGCTACAAATTTTTCAAATTCTGGTGTTACTTTCGCTGGTGCGAAGAGCTGAATTCGTCCTGTTGAATCTTGTAATACCCCGAAGGCGATCTTGCCTTGGTCGCGACGCAACATCATTCGCCCCGCAACCGAAACAGTAACTCCTGAGCTTGTTCCATCTTCTAACGCATTATGGTCAGTAATTAATTCTTTAATTGCAGCTGTTTTATTGTAATTGTATGGCGTTTCCATGTTTCACAAGTGTCGCAGGGACTAGAAGAGATTGCAGTGATTTAACAAAGATCTCTAGGAACTAAATAGTCCTGAGTGGGCATTTATATTGTCAATCAGGCGAGCGCTACCAATTCTAACTGCAACGAGAATTCTCGTTTTTTCATCAATTTCAGTAACAGGTTCTAAAGAATCGCTGTCTACCAATGCGACATAATCAACTGAAATAAGTTGCTTTTCTTGAAGTTGATCATGAATTAGATTTTTAATTTCCTGAGTGGAATTCTCTCCAGATTTAATTTTTAGATGAGCATTTTTGAGCGTTTGTGGAATAATCGAAGCCTGATTTCGTTCTTCATCAGAAAGATAAATATTGCGACTAGATAGGGCTAGTCCATCATTATCACGAATGATTGGGCAACCGATCACGTTAACCCTGTAGGAGAGATCATCTACCATTTTTTTAATAATTTGTAGTTGCTGCCAGTCCTTTTCGCCAAAATACGAATTACATGGCCCAACTACGTTGAATATTTTTGAGACTACTGTAGCTACTCCAGCAAAGTGGGTTGGACGAGAAACCCCTTCTAGAACAGCTGAAAGACTATTAACTGTTATTGATGTAAGAACAGTATCTGAAAACATTTCATGAACTTCAGGTGCAAAAATTATGCTTGTCCCAGCTTGTTCGCATAATGCTGAGTCTTGTTCGATGTCTCTCGGGTAAGTAGACAGGTCTTCATGTGCAGCGAATTGCAGTGGGTTAACGAAAATAGTTGTTACTACAAAATCATTTTCATCAACAGCTCGTTTAATTAAAGAAATATGTCCTTTATGCAAAAATCCCATTGTAGGAACTAGGCCAATTGATTTCCCATTTCCTCTGAGATGGTCAAGGTGATTCTGAAGTTCTATACGGCTGGTTACTATTTGCATAAGTTCTTATTCTTCAAGATCATTGGTGTTAGTCGCAAGTCGTTTAGCCTCTAAAACCATACTTTCGTAGAGCGGTATTTCTATTTCTGGTAGAGATTCTAGATGTGCTTGAAGTGTTTCTTCATCTTTCCTTGCAGCTGGCCCAGTTAATGCGTCACCTGGTCCTAGTTCAATAAGTGATTCGAAACTTCCTTGTGCAAGGTTTAAGAAAGCTTCAAAAGGAACATTTACCTGATCAGCTAAGCGTCGTACTTGTTCTAGCAATACGACAAGGTGGTTAGAAGCTATACAAGCTGTGGCATGATAAAGCGCCCTATATTCATCAGGAAGTATGAACTCAGTACCACCTAATGCTTCAACTATTTTTTTCATAAGGGGATCACCATTTATGGCGAACCAGGCATTATTTAAAAGTCTTTCTTTCCCTAAAATAGCATTAGGTAAAGAGACTAAAGGATGAATTGAACCAACGTTGACATGTGGTTTGAGAACGTCAAGCCTCATCGACCCTGCCACGTGAGCTATAACAGTTTCAGTTCTGGGTAATTGATTTACAACATTTATAATCTCATCATCAGGTGTGGTTATTAGAACGAGGTCAACTCCATCAGTTGCGTTTCTAAGATCGTTTCCTTTTTCGAGAGGTACTTTCATTTGCCAACCTTTACTACCTAGGGCATTGAAAAAGCTTCTACCTGCTCTACCTGGTCCTATTATTTGGACAATAGGAGTCATCACCAGTCTTTGATCCGTCTGATTTCCCCTTCGTTAGGATCTTCCCAGTCAAGAAGAAATTCAGGGGCAAGTTCGCCAAGTGGTACCATAACAAAAGCTCTTTCTCTCATTCGTGGATGCGGAACAATCAAATCAGTTGCATTTATTTCTTCATTCTCTACCCAAAGAATGTCAACATCTAAAGTTCTAGGGCCCCAACGGATCTCTCGAACGCGATTAGCATTCTTTTCTAATCTTTGACCGTGTTCTAATAAATCTCGACAGCTCCGTTCTGTTGAAAGCTCAATAACGATATTCAAATACGTATCTTGTTCAACTCCTCCGACTGGATCTGTCTCGTACAATCCAGAAACTGCGCGAAGATCAGAGAAACTTGCTACAGCTTCCCTTAAATAGGCTTCTTTATCGCCAAGATTTGAACCTAACCCAAGAAATGCTCGAACCATTTTTTACTATTCCAGAATTTGTTCTTCAGCCTGTAAAGCTTCTAGCTCTGCGAGTCGTTCCTCTTGCTGAACAACCATTTCCTCTGGAGTTGGAAGGCTTTCTGAAGCTGCTGCTATTTCTCTTCCATTAGGACCAATAACTCTTTGTAAAGTCTTCTCCATTTTAGTAACAGCCTTAGGAACACTATCTATGAAACCATTCCAAACAAGATACCCAGCCATTGTTCCACCTATGGTGTCACCTACTTCTTCATGATGGAGAAGTAGGCGTTCACCGTTTTTAATTAATTTATTTAGATCAGAGTAAAGAACGCTGAGAACTGTATTTAGATGCCCCCCAATTGCGACTGGGCGATGGACATAGTCGATATCAAATTCTTCGTAATTATGAAGGTTATGGGTGGCAGGTATTATCGAAATAACGCGTTTAAAATCATTTCTCCGTATCCAAATAAGTTCTTCAACTCTTCGGACTTTTCTGTGTTGGGGCCCATAACCACCTGGTCGTTCACACACAGCAAGACGATCTTTAACAATCCATATAAGACCGCGGGGTTGTATTCCTTCGGCCCATTTCCCCCTCATATTTAACTGTCTCAAATCTGTTACTCCAACTCTTTTCTCTACCCGAGATAAATTTTAGTACGACATGTGCATGTTTCGCCTTAGAAAACACCATCTTTTTCTTGTTTATTCAAATATTTCGTTAAGATTCTGTGATTCATTCACCTTCTTGGTCATAACTCCATAGGTCAGGAAGATTTCTATAGCGTTCAGCTACATCAAGTCCATATCCAACAACAAAGTCTGGTGGAATTTCAAACCCGACATACTTGAGACCAAGTTCACTTGCTTGACGTCCAGATCGTAAAAGTAATGCACATATCTCTAATGACGCCGGTCCTCTGGATTCCAGATTCTTGCGGAGATAATTAAGAGTCAGCCCACTATCAATAATGTCTTCAACAACGATTACGTCTCTTCCACTTAGATCTATATCTAAATCTTTTACAATCCTGACTACACCGCTGGTTTTTGTTGCATTGCCATAAGAAGAAACAGCCATAAAATCAAATTCGACCGGTAGAGAAATAGATCTAGCTAGATCTGCCATGTATATAAAAGCGCCTTTAAGAACGCCGACTAGAAGTGGAACAGAATCCTTGTAGTCTTCAGTTATTTGCTCCCCTAATTGTTTAATTCTTTCTTGGATCTGTTGTTCTGTTAAAAGGATATTTCCTGGTGGTTTTAATGGTTCTATCATGACTTCGGCACACTAACGCAGATCTCGTCTGCATACATGCATGTCTTACTTTTCTTCTGGTATTTCGATTCGAAGAATACGATTTGTCCTAGCTATTCTCCATCCGCCTCCTATGTCAGTAGCGAGGGATTCTAATTTAGCCACCTGTAATACACGGTCAATTGTTGCGAGATCGGGAGGGTGATCATTCTTTCTTGTTTCCCAAATCCAATTTCGGATTGCCTGACGGGCAAGAACGGGATGAGCATCTAATAATTCTTTACAATTAGTTGGATCAATATTTTTTGCTTCTTCGGTAATGAAATCTGCGCCATTGCGAAGAAGATCAGCTTGTCGGTTAAGAAGTGGAACAAGATCACGTTCCGCTATTTCATTGAGAAGCGGCAAAGCTTCATGTCGAATACGATTTCGGCGAAAAATCAATTCTTCGTTTGAGGGGTCATTAAAGAACTTTATTTTAAATTCGTGGCAAAGTGCTTCAGTTTCTGATCTACGAAGTTTCAGTATTGGTTTACTGGTTGACGGGCGCATTCCACTCAGACCATGCCAAGCACTGCCACGAATTAGAGCCAAAAGTATCGTTTCAGCCTGATCATCTGCTGTGTGTCCAGTCAAAACTCCTTTAGGCAATGCTCCATAACGTGCCGATCGCGCTCTGGACTCAAGATTAGGACCCGGTTTTACCTGGACTTTAATGGACTCAAATTCTGCTTTAAATCGCTCTGCAGTCTCTTGAACAAGCTCTATCTCTTCATCTGAGCCTTTTCTGATCCCATGGTCAATATGAATAGCTTTAACTTTTGATTCAGTCGCTGCAGCTAAGACTAGAAGCGCCATTGAGTCTGCTCCACCAGAAACTGCACATACAAGTTTTCCTTTAGGGAAAGTGCTCTTTTCTAATAGTTCTTCAACCAAGTTGGTCATTTTTCTCCAGGTCAGTTTTGATTTTAGATACTATTAACGGTCTCTGCTGTAATTCGGTCTATCCATATTTGCGGTTTTTGTATTTCATCCATTGAAGGAAGGTTTTCGGGTCTCTCCCATGCGCGGTCTAATAAAGACGTGCCACCTTTCTCTTCAACCTTTTCGATAAATGATTCCCCTGCTTGGTATTGATTTAATTTAGCTTCAAGTCCTACTACTTTTTGGAAAATTCTTGAGAACCCCTTTGCTGAGTTACGCCGTGCGCGGAGAGTTTTCGCAAAATATTCTGCATTTGTGATAAGGCCAGCTCCAGCGCGATCCATAGTGACATCGCCGTGTCCTTCTAACAAGCTCATCATTCCTGAAATTTGGTTTAGTGTTTCACGCTGTTCCGGAGAAGAAAAAAGTGCCGGTAAACCTCCATCAGCAAATATGTCTTCTCCAGTCTTTCGCGCTTCGATAATTCGCTTCGCAGCTTCTCGGAGCATATCCGGATCCGGATCAACGGTATCTAAGGTTTGATTTACCAAACCAAGGAAATGTTCTCTTAACCATGGGACTCCAGTGAATTGTGCTCTATGAGTGCATTCGTGTAACGCTAGCCATAAACGGAATTCCTCTGGGGGGAAACCATATTTTTTTTCAATATTGAGAACATTAGGTCCGAGATAATAAACGATGTCTTGGTCCTCAGGATTCTCATCTTCAATGATGAGCAAATCGTATTGCCCAAGGACTCGCCCCGACATCCAACCTAAGAGAAGACCCATCTCTGCACCACTCGCTTTTGACCCTATACCGGATAAAACTGAGGTTTCTTTTGTGGCTAATTTCTCTGCTAGAGGCCGAAGGAGTCTCTGAAAGGAATCTATATTAGCTTCTATCCACATAGGGCGATCAGCTACTCTTCCCCGAGCATTTCCCATTTGAGATCTTAATCCAGTTGTTTCTGCAACTAATTCCTCTGCTTGAGCTGTGAATCGTTCAAAGTCTGGTGCGAGCGTTGCGTAATGGTACGAAGAAACAGAATCATTTCTTTCGCTGATTCTGGTTGCAACCTGCTGAGCAAGATTCCAATCGACCGAAGTGTCGGCCACGTTAAAGTTCCGTGCTGGGCTTCTTGTACTTTGGAGGGTATTTCGGACGAACTACCTTAACGAAGTAACCCCCAATAACAGCAAAGACCGTTAAAAACGTAGCCGGAGTGAGTACTACCGCTATCCACCAATGCCATTCAGCTGCCAATATTTGCATAAGTAGATCGTAGACCGAAATACGCCTGCTCTGACACCTTAAACAAAGAAGAGGTAATTTTTTTTAAATGCCGTTTATAAATCAGTGATACTTATGTCACTTAAATCTATTCGCTGAAGTGATTCACTTATTTTCAACTGTAAAGAAGGTGGAGCTTTAACAGTAGCTTGTTGAGCCATTGCTATCTTAAAGCGTATTTCTACGTTAAGAGCATCGTTGCAGTTAATGCATGTTCCGAAATGGTCTCGAACCGTTTGAATAATATGTGGGTTGGGGATTCCATCTAATGCTTGAAGAATTAGTTGTGGGGACTCTTCACATCGATGTTGAGAATCTGATCCGCGTTGACTAGAAAGGGGTATTTGAGGCCTTGAATCTTCTGAGCTATTTCCTTGTGGTAGTTCCATATTTTTACTCACCTACCCCAACTCCAAGTGGTTCTAATTCATAAGTAACTTGCTCAACGTCTTCAAATAAAAGACGTCGGCTTTTCATATAGTCTAAAAGTTCTGTTTGTAGTTTGGCTCGTGCTCGATGAAGGCGAGACATTACGGTTCCGTCAGGTATCTCAAGAATTTCTGCAATTTCTTTATATGAGAATCCTTGAACATCTGCGAGAAGAACAACCTGTCGGTAAGAGGTGGAGAGAGAATCAACTGCTTTTTGTATTTCATCATCAGTTAAGTTTTCAAATAGGGCATCTTCAGCACTTAACCCAAGTTGGTGTTGAGTTGAACTTCCTAGATTTCTGTACATGTACCCGTCTTCTAAACCTTCGAGATCGTACTCTTCAAAACTACGCTGCTTTTTCCTGTAGACGTTTATAAAGCTATTTGTCAGGATACGGAATAGCCATGCTCGTAGGTTTGTTCCTTCATTAAAGTTAGCAAATGCCTTATATCCCTTTAAATAGGTTTCTTGAACAAGATCTTCGGCATCAGATGGGTTTTTAGTAAGTCGTAGCGCGTGCGAATACAACTGATCCATATAAAGCATGGCCTCTTCAGCAAATAACTTTTGGTCTGCCATAATGTAAGTTTACAAAATAAAGAAAGTACTCACTCACAAAAATCGAATGATGTTTCCTAAATATCTTCTGAGCCCGAGAGGGGAATCGAACCCCTGACCTATTCATTACGAGTGAATCGCTCTACCGACTGAGCTACCCGGGCAAAAGAGATAACATAGCAACTCAACTCTAGTAGCGACCGTCCCGTCGTGAAACATTTATTTAAATTCTGAAAGTGAAATAAATAAGGATTGAAGGAGGAGTTTTTCGTTTGGGTTTCTTCCTAATGTCACCATTGTTGAACGTATCTTTTCAATAGCTCTAATATTTGATGAATTCGGTGCTTCTACCAATTCTTCTTTATACAGGTTGGCAATTATAGATAATCCGAACTGAAGCTCGTCTGTACGAAACCGCCGAATTTCACGTTTGTGCTTGGCTTCAAGTTCTTTTCGCCCTGAGCCGCGGATTCCCATTTGCTTTTCTAGCTCACCCAATGCTTCACTTTCTTCCTGATGCCGTAGGGTTATTCCCTCTTGAGCTTGGTCTATGACTTTTTGAATTTCGTCTACCACGACTGCGATTTTATATCCTTCAGAGCCGATGCTATTGGGTGTCTCTTTCCAAAGTTCATACCTGGAAGCGACTTGCGTATCAGAAATTAGATCATTCGCTCTTTCAAGGTCACCTCCTGCAGCTATTGAAATTAGTTCAATTTTGTCAGGACTCAAACCTTTATTACTAAGCCATTTTTTCATCGCTTCAGGTGATATCGGATGAAAATGCACATTTTGGCAACGTGAAGCAATCGTTATTTGACTGTCTGGAATATTTTCTGAAATTAGGATAATTATAATTGATTCGGGTGGTTCTTCTAATGTTTTAAGGAGACGTCCAACTGCAGTCGGGTTTGCTGTGTGGAATCGATTAGCGACAATAATTTTCTTTGATCCTTCAATAGGTGATCTCGAAGCTTCATTTATGAGTCTTTGTACGTCTTCATCACGGTATTGATTTCCCGATGGATCAATTTTTATAAGATCAGGATGATCGCCCTGCAAAGCTAATTTCTGCGACCTATCTGAATTTTCGGATAAGTCTTGATCACCAAGTATTAGAGCCGAAAATGCTTTAGCGGCCTCCCAACGGCATGATCCTTTTGGCCCAACGAAAAGGTATGCGTGTACAGGTTTTTGGGCTGACTTGCGCAATTGAGTAATCGCTTCTTTTTGATCAATTACTTGATCAAAGATATGCGTATCTTTAGTCATGGTTAAGGTAGATCAAGTCGTTTATTAATAGCGTCATCTACAAGCGACGCTACTTCTTGCGGGTTTCCTGTCCCGTCAATTACAGCCCATTTCTTATTTTCAACTGCAGCCAGATCAAGGTAACCGTTTCTAACTTTTTGATGGAAAGAGATATCTTCTTGTTCAAATCGATCTGGGTTTTGGCCGCGGCGCTTAATAGACTCCTCTACCGGTATATCGATAAGAAGAGTGAGGTCAGGTCTTAGCGATTCTGTAGCAAATAGCGAAAGAGAAAGTACGTCGTCTACTGCCAATCCGCTTGCATATCCCTGATATGTGAGCGAGGAGGCTATAAACCTATCAGTTACTACATGACGTCCTTCCCTAAGGGCGGGGCTAATTACATCTGCTACGAGTTGAGCTCTTGATGCCGCCATAAGCAGAGCTTCAGCTCGCAAAGCAACTTTTTCGTTTGGGTCGAGCAAAATTGCTCGTAGAGATTCACCCATCGTTGTTCCCCCGGGTTCTCTGGTAAAAACAGCGTTTAAATTGTCTGCAACTCGTCGAGCTTGGGTTGTTTTACCACTTGCATCTCCTCCTTCAAAAGCGATGAATTGTGCTTTCATGAAATTGGATTCTCCTTTTTGTTTTCATCAGTATTCTGGCTAATGAGATTACGGACAGATTTAAAGGCTAAAAAGCCTGCACAGACGATAATAAGCGATGCAAGCCACAGCGTCACACGCACGCCGGGAACAAATATTTCCCAACCAAATATACTTATTCTCTTTTCAAAGAATTCTTCGGAAAGGCCATTGAAAGTTGCTGCTACAAAAGGTCCTACAGACATTGCGATAATTAATGACAATCTAACAATCGTGTAGACTGCCGAAAATATTCTTCCTCGTAAATCTTCTGAAACGCTGATTTGAAGGAGTGTAAATCCGAGCACATATATAGCTCCTGCAAACAATCCTAGAAAACCTATAAGTGTCGCTGCAGGCCATAAACCTGACATTGATGTAGCTATGAATAGTGAGATTCCGGCGCCAAATACTGAAACAACAAATAGTCTTACTTGACTTATACGCTGCCGAGATAGGGCGACAGTAGCGACTCCAACGGCTACTCCAATTCCTAAAGCGGTTTGCAAGACTGACATTCCATCTGCTGGGTTTTCTCCTAAGACATCTTTGGCAAAGATAGGTCCTAGCGGAATAAGCATTCCCCCTCCTATTAATCCAGCACCTAATGCTGCGCATACTGCTTTAACTATCGGATTGACAAAAATAAACTCCCAGCCTTCTCGAAGCTCATCAATCGTGGAGCGTAAATTAAGTTTTGGTTTCTGTTTAGGATTAGTTTCCTTAGCTGTCCTATTTGGAATAGCTATGAAATAAATCATTAACGCTGAAAAGAGAAAAGTTAACGAGTCTGTGAAAAATCCTAGGCCAATTTGGTCAGCATTAAGGGAAGCAGCGCCGGGCCATGATTCTATTTTCTCTGCAAAACGGCCTAGGAAAATAAAAATGCCCGCTGCTATTGGAACTGTTCCATAGGTTGCAGCCATTTGTAATGAATTGACTGTAGTTAGACTTTCTTCTGGAACAATGCTTGGGACAACAGAGTCTTTTGCTGGAATCCATAAAAGTGTAAAGATTTCTAATGCAAAGGAAGCTACTACTAGATGCCAAACAGTTGTGGCAAAAGGCAGAAGTATGAGGATAAATACTCTACCTAAATCACATAGAATCATTACGTTTTTTCTATTCCACCGGTCAACTAAAACCCCTGCAAGTGGTGCTAGAAAAAGCCCAGGTATTATGCGAGCAGAGAAAACAAAACCGACAGCGGTTTCAGGTGTTCCTCCTCCTAACTCTGTGGCAGCAGCAGCGATAGCAAGGAAGCCTAGCCAGTCGCCTAAAGAACCAACTAGTTGAACAAGCCAGAGTCTGAAGTACTGGTAGCTTCCGAAAACCTTTTCTACCCATTGTGCCGCTGCAACTCGTTGATAATCTGCTACCTGATCACCATGTCTTTGCTGCTCTGAGGGCTTATTTTCCACGACCACAGGCTACAGTCTGCTTTTGCTTTGATCATGTTAGAGAGCAAAAGTACATAATTAATTCATATTTTGTTGGGCTCGGCGTTCTGCTAAAAGTTCCTTTGCCCTGTTGCCTGTCATTTGCTCTATGGAGTCTCCTAATTGGAGACTTGCGTTTGTGTCTCCATCTGTTACGTATGGACCAAACTTTCCTGTTTTAATTTCGATTGGCTTTCCTGAAACGTTATCAACGGCGACTTTTCCGTCGGAGTCTTTAAGGATGATCTTCTTTGTTTGTCGTTTAGCGAATTTTTTGGGAGTTGCCAAATGGTTCAAGCATTCTTGAATTCCTACCGTAAATATTTCATCTTCCGTAATGCTTCGTGTTTGAATACTTTCGTCGTCGCACTCAGCTTTAATATATGGCCCAAATGGACCATTATGGATTGTAATTAACCCATCTTTTTTTAATTTAAATAACTTTTCACCTTTTTTAGGTTCTGGATTAAGAGTGACTGTAATGCTTTCTTCAATAGGGATAGTTCGCGGAAGACTTAGAAGATTAATTGCATCTTTAATTGAGATGGCATCAGCGTCCATCTTCTCGAGAAGAGAGGCAGTTTTCGGTTTAGGGGCGTTTTTTAGTTCTGCTCTCTCTTCTAACACATCAATAACCTCTTTAGCTGAGTTAAATTCGTTCATGTTTGCTAGGAGATGTTCTAAAACTTTAATTTTTTCTTCAGCTTTTTCCATTCTGGAGACTTCTTTCCAGTATCCGCTGTTAATCAATAACTCTCGTAACCGAAAACCGGTCGGTTCATCAATGTTTTCGGTTTCCCATTTCTTAATGCTTCTTAATAATTTTTTGATAGCTTTCTTAGGGCCATCAGGCAAAAAGGTTTGTTGAGCTAGTGCTTCTTGGAAAGATATCTTTTCCGTAGTTGCAATTACTTGTAGTTTTTCAATTGATTTTTTTCCCACTCCACGTTTCGGTTCGTTTAATATTGTTTTGATTGCAATATCTGCTTTCGTATCCTCTGCTGCTATGAGATGCGCGCATGCAACTTTTATTATTTTCAAATGGTGGGGTTGTTTCATCAACCGTCCCTCTTTAGATGTTTGTCTTGGCCACTTTGGAAAATCACCCAGTGAAACATACGGCCCGAAAGATCCGTTTCTTAAAAAAACTGGGATTCCTTTCTCAGGCACAAAACCGAGAACAGTATCCATCTGAGTTATCTCCTGATTAAATAAATCAAACGCTTTCTTATCTTCAACCCACCCTAAAATTATGTCTGGTTCAGCAGCGAGTCTTAAAAATTCTTTAGCTTTATTGATAGTTAATTGGTCAGGAGGGACTATTTCTGGAATTGAAGCTGTTTCTCCATCCATTCCGTATTGCACATAAGGTTTTTGGTTTGCGAAGCGCGCATAAATCTGTTGACTGTTTTCCTGATCTAAACCAACAACATGAGCACATTCTTGACGTATTCGCGGGAGATCAACTTTTACTTGACCATGAATATCATCAATTTTTGTTTCCCATGCTCCATCTAAGTAATACCAGTCGTTAAGAAAGCGATATTGGTTTGTTGTTCCATTTGCAATAGCATCAAGTTTTTGATTTAGATCAGCCGTGTACTGGTATTGAACTTCGTTTTCAAATTCGTTCTCTAGGAAGTTTGTTGCGACAAAGGCTTTTATAGTTGGTATTAATGAGCGGCCATCTTTATAGATATAGTTTCGAGATTGTATTTTCCCTATAGTTGCGGCGAATGTGGAAGGTCTTCCTATCCCTGTCTCTTCCATCCATTTAACTAACGAAGCTTCCGTAAATCTTGCAGGAGCTTTAGTTGCATGATTATTAATCTCTATTTGGTTGATATTTACCTGATCGCCTTCTGAAAGATTCGGAAGGATTGCTTGTAGGTCTGGTTCCTGCTCTTCTAAAGCGTCAGATACATCTTCATAGATTTGGCGAAAACCTGAATGAGTTATAGTTCTTCCGCTTGCGCTAAATGTTACAGTTTGATTTTGTTCTTCATTTGTTTCTCCAGTGAGAATCACGCGAACGGTTTCGCCTACTTGATCCGTCATTTGAGAGGCGATTGTTCTCTTCCAGATAAGTTCGTAAACAGCTATTTGGTCCTTATTTAAATCACTTTTAAGGTCTTCAGGTTTTCGAAATGTTTCTCCTGCAGGTCGTATAGCTTCGTGAGCTTCTTGAGCGCTATCGCTTTTAGTGGTGTAAATTCTTGATTGATCAGGAAGATAGTCAAGACCACAGGTTTCTTCAATCGCTGAACGAGATGCAGCAATAGCCTGATCTGATAGACCGGGACTATCTGTTCTGTGGTAGGTGATATATCCATTTTGATAGAGGCTTTGAGCTATCGCCATGGCAGCTCCTGAGGACCCTCCGAGTTTATTGATGACCTCCTGCTGGAACGTGGAGGTGGTAAATGGTGGTTTGGGTTGTCTTCTGTAAGGGGAAGTTTCTATTGATTCAACAGATAGCGTTTTATCTTTTAATGATTTACTTAAATCACTAGCATGGTCTTCTGTGAAGACCATGACGTTATTGCTTTTTTTAAGCTCGCCATTTTCAGTGAAATCGTTTTTTCCTGAAGCAATTCTCTGGCCATTGATAGTAAGCAGTTTTGCAGCAAAAGATTCTTGCTTTTGAGAATTAAGCTCTGCTGTCATCGTGCAATAGTTAGCGCTTACAAAACGAATTCGGTCTTTTTCCCTCTCAACGATTTTTCTTAATGTTGGGCTTTGGACTCTCCCACCGGTTGAACCTCCTCCAATAACTTGCCGCATTAAGCCAGATAAATCATAGCCAATAATGCGATCTAAAATTCTTCTTGTTTCTTGAGCTGCGACCTGATCCATATCAATTCCTCTTGTATTCTCTAAAGCTTCAAGAATTGCGTTTTGAGTAATCTCGTGAAAAACCATTCGAAAGACAGGAACATTTGGCTTTAGCACTTCTACAAGATGCCAAGCGATCGCTTCACCCTCTCGGTCTTCATCGGTTGCGAGATACAGAACATCTGCCTTCTTAAGAGCTTTCCGAAGTTGAGCGATTGTCTTCAAACTATTAGGACTCTGCACGTACCAAGGCTCCCAAGGATCTTCTAAAGAATCGCTCTTTGATAAAATTCCAAATTTCTTTAGTGTCGAATTATTGGCATGTGTTGTGTCAAGATAACGACTGTCTTCTTTTACGTCTTTCGGTTGTATGAGATCAGCAATATGCCCAACAGAAGCTTCAACTACATAATCGTCTCCAAGAAAACGTTCAATTGTTTTCGCCTTTGCTGGGGATTCGACTATGACAAGTGCATTCGGCACGTTTATTCCATTTCTTTAAGAGATTGCTTGCGACCGGAGAGGGTAACGCAAATTTTTGGTTTTTCAATGCATTTAATGAAATTGATTTAAAAGAGATACTTTTAGATTGGTAAAGTTTTTCTTAAATTTTTTGCTTTAACAAGAAATTTCTTTTGCGAAATTAAGCTATCTGGTTTCTATCTTTAGTGTCTTCTTTTGTAGATTCCTTAGTTTTTGTTCCGAGATGAAGGAATATTAGGCCTATCACTCCAGCTAGCACAGAGGCAAAAAGTATCCCGATTTTTGATTCATCTATTATGCTCTGTTGATCAAAAGCTAGGTTTGTTATAAACAATGAAACTGTGAATCCAATCCCTGCGGTTGCTGCTAATCCGATTAAGGTCAGCGGTCTCATTCCATCGGGTGCTGTGGTAAATGGAAGTTTCATTCCTAACCATGTCATTGAGAAAATTCCAAAAATCTTTCCAACGATTAATCCGATTCCAACTCCCCAAGTAACGGGACTTGATGCAGCATCACCCAATAATCCCCCTCCCATATCAACGCCTGCGTTTGCCAGCGCAAAAATTGGGATGATCATAAAGCTACTTATGGGATGTAACGTCATTTCTATTCGTTCTGCGACTGAGACCTGAGATTCATTTAATTCCATCGCAGTTATCTTCACATCTACGGGGTATATGTTCTTTCCCTTATCGCGAAGCCATTCAAGGGCAGCGATTCCTTCTTCTTGGCTTTGTTGAGGTTTTGCCGGTGTGGCAAGTCCTAAAGCAACTCCTGCAATGGTTGCATGTACTCCAGATTCAAACGTTGCTAACCATAATGCAGTCCCTAAGACAATATAAATTGGTATGTACCAGATGTGTAGTTTTTTTAGCCCAATAATGACACCCATTATTATTAGGGCAGTAATAGCCCAGGACAATGAAAGGTCTGATGAATAGAAAATTGCGATAACAAGAATTGCACCTATATCGTCCGCTATTGCGAGTGTAAGCAGGAAAACTTTTAGTGGTCGATTTACCCTGTCCCCCATCAATGAAACTACTCCAACTGCAAATGCAATGTCTGTAGCCATTGGGATACCCCAACCTGATGCAGCATCGCCGCTTGGGTTGAAAAAGAAGAACACTAATGCTGGGAAAACCATTCCACCTACTGCGGCAATAACAGGAAGCGTTGCTGCTTTACGGTCTTTCAGGTGTCCACTGACTAATTCTCTTTTAATTTCAAGACCGACGACGAAAAAGAAGATGGCCATTAATGCATCATTTACTAAAGTCTCTAATGTGAGATGATGCCCATCGCCTCCCATGTGGTAGCTTCCAATGACTAATTCAAAATCTGTATGCCAGAGATCATAGTAGCTTTGAGACCAGGGTGAATTAGCCCATATCAAAGCTATTGCAGCGGCTATAAGTAAGATAACCCCCCCTGCAGCTTCTACGTGAAGAAACCTTCTAATTGGTTTCCCAACACGGCGTGCTAAACGTCCATCTCCACCTAACCATGTCCATTTAGGTAAATCAGGAATTGGTGTTTCTCCAGCCATTTCTTTTCAAGTCCTCATAAATTAGTCAAAGTCAATGGTAAAGGCATCAGTACGATTTGTTGTGACTTTTTTCTGGAATAACTTTGTCACTCAAAGTATCTAATTTCTCCTTCAGCAGCTTCCACCACTGATTGTACTGCTTCGTGCAATAGAGCATGTTGCCGTTGAAATTTTTCAATATCAGTATCAATTTTATTATTTTCGCTTGATTTCGTTTCCTCTAGAACTGGGTCTTCTAAGTTTGCTAACGCTTGATCCCAGTCAGTTCGGTCAGCTTTTCTTTCTAAATACATGCTTGGTGCTTGGAGCAAAGCTCGATCTAAGTCATTAATAATTGCTATAACAATATCTGTTGTTGTGAGAACTCCAGGTGTAGATATCAACCGTAGTGCTTGGAGTTTTCGCATTGCCATCGCCGCTATTATTTCTGGTTTTCCTAATTCAACGACTGCTGAATCTATTTCTTTCAGATCTAATGTGATTGTTGATTCAATCTCAAACCATTCTCTTAGAGTGTTAAATAAGATTTCTGTAACGTCATGTAAAGCCAGAAGAGAGTCTGGTTTAGATATTGGATTAAAATCTTCGTTATCCTCCACTTACTCATATTACTAATTTGTTCATCATCCAGCTATCGGGAAATAAAAGAAATATAACAAACTTCTTTTATGACGATGGAGGAATGTACACGACAAGCTGAACTGTAGTTCCTTCATCAGCAGAATCTATTTGGATTTCATCTGCGAGCACTCTCATTAATGGAATACCAAATCCTCCTTCGTATTGCAACCGATCAGCTTCGTTTAAGGGGCTTATTTCTTTAAATTTTTCAGGATTAAAACCTGGCCCGCGATCTTGAACTTCAACTTCTATCCGGTCGTCACCAAGTCCACACCTTATCGTAATTCTTTCATCTGATCCTAGATTTGCATGAGCGCGAATAGCATTGGTAGTTGCTTCTGAAACTGCTAATCGAAGATCTTCAATTCGTTGGTCTTCTACTAATGGGTCAAGCCCTGCTGCAGATACTACTACCGCACGCACTAACGAAAGATACTCTGCTTTAGCTGGAATTTCTAAAGTGATTCCTTTAGGCATTCAGAGTTCCTTTTTTTCCGATTTTTCTTCACCATTGCCTGAAAGAACGGCATCAAGGCCAGTTAACTTAAACATTTCTTTGAGAGGCTCGGTAAGTCCAATACACCTGAGGTCGCCTCCGTGGCTTCTAGTACGTTTAAGACCGCCTATTAGTACTCCTAAACCCGTGGAATCAACAAAATCAACACCACTTAAATCTAAGATGAGATTGCTTTCTCCCTCTTGGACTCGCTGAACGATGGTTTGGCGAAGTTGAGGCCCGGTAGCCATATCTATTTCGCCACTTAATTCGAGAACAATCCATCCATCAACGTTTTTTTGTGTTATCCCAAGCATCATACTTCTAGCCTAAAGGACCATCGCATATTTGTCATCGCGATGATTGTAGTAATTTTCTCTATTTAACTCCTTCTCACCAATTGATTCTTTGGATCAACACGAATTGACATAATCGTTGTGAGTTTAAATCGTGTCGTGAAACAATTTTTTAAAGGAGCCGTTCTTTATTCTGGCAGAATTTAGCATTTAACTGGGTGCTATATTTTCTATAGCGGCTAGCCATTTGCCATCATTGACCAAAGTAGGTCACGGTGAGGTATCACAGAATCAACATCCTCGGTCCATTCCGCTTCCCCGAATCGGACTGACCTGTCATTGATTCTGCTCATAATAATAGCGTGGCGCATTCCAGCATAAATTTCGAACCAGCGAAGATCTTGAGGTTTTTCACCAGTAAGTTCTTCATATATTTTAGAAACTTTTTCTGAATTCATAAATTTGGGCATTCCCTTAAATTCGAGGACTTCAGCTATGTTCTGGAAAAAATTATGGAGAAAAGACATCCATCCCAGATCTACTTCCACAGGAGCTAACCCTGCCATTTCCCAATCGAGTACAGCCACGGGTTGAAAATTGTCCAAGCCGAACATAATGTTCCCTATTCGTGCATCGCCCCAACTCAGAACAGTTTCACTTTCAGTGGGCCAGTTACTTTGAAGCCACTCACTTGCGCTTTCAATGACCGGATGCCGACGTTGATCCCCGACGACCCACGAATAATAATCTAACTGGTTAGAGAAATGTCGTTTGAGATGTGTTTCTCCTGGCGTTTGGAACTCCAGAAAAGAAGTATCCAAAAGCGAAAGGTCTATCTGCGAAAGCTCAGCAATAATATTAACTGCTGATCGCTCCAAGTCGTGTTGCTCTTCGTCTGTTGCGTCTAAGAGCCATCCCCCAAAAACGTAAGGGGGAATATCTGCGGGTACCCGTCCATTAATTCTTTCCATAATAAAAAAAGGGACACCTAGCACTTCTGCTGAATCTTCCACCCAAAGCGTTTTGGGCACAGGTACCTGAGTCTTATTTTCGACTAAGCGCATTGTTGCAACTTGCAATTTTAAATCATATGCAGGAAAAACTGGAATATCTTGCGACGTTGGTGCTAATCGCGCTACTAGTTCTTGTTCTTGTTGGCCCTGTTCTGTTGCCCAGCTAGCTGAAAATAGAAGAGTTTCGCTAGACATTCCTGAACCAGATGGCCTGCCAAAATCACTAATAGTTGCTCCAGCATCTGAAACTTTTTCTTGGAACCATGACGTGAGTCGAGTGCGGACCTGTTCTGAATCTAGAGAGGTTCTTTGGGGTTCTAATCCATCTGTCATCGTTACGACATTAGTATATGGAGCTTGGCTAGTCAGGCTGGAATCGCGTAGCGTTTCCTATGTGGATGATATTCGAATTAGAGGATCAATTAGTTCCATTGGGTTTCCTGATGGCAATAGATTTGTAATTGGGCATTGGCTTTCTTCACCTATTGGCCAATTTGCAGATGTTATGTGGGGAACTCCAGATGGAAAAAAAATCTTGCTTGCACAAAATGAAAGAATAGCTAATTTTGTTTCCGCTATTTATGATTTTGATGAAACTCGTATTGGGGATATCCAAATACACTCAGATGGCCGTTCAACATCCGCTTTAGGGTTGGGGCTCGATATCAAATTACAAGGCGGACTTATTAGAGGTTTTATCCCGCCACGTCCATTATTCTTCACTCGGTTTTTTGAAAGTCCTATAGCTTCATCATTAATGGGTGTTCAGACTTTCGGAACAAGTTCTAGAGGTGTAAAAGAATGGTACCAAGCTCGGAAATGGCGATGGGTTCGATCTGGTAGTGCGTCACTGGATGGATATGACTTAGGCCCAGCAAGTCCCTTCGATAAACCAATTGGTGTTGGTTTTTCAGAACCTCCACGCAAACCAGCAATCGTTGATATTCAGGTAACTATTCGGTTTCCTTATGAAATTATTTTGTGATCCAATGGTTTGGGAACTGGAATCGCTGATTCTCGAAAGTTCGGTCATACTGGTGATGAAACATCAGGGAGGTGTTCGAGTACCTGGTGGGCTCCCCCGCCTTCAAAGCGGGTGGGACGGGCGAACCCCGTCCGGCGGGTTCGATTCCCGTCCACCTCCGCAAAATAAAAAGAAAATAAATTTAATAAGTTAAGTTGTTTAAATTATTAAACAGCAAGTAGATCCCGAGCTCCTGTGTCACTACTTGGATGACGTAGTTTTGACATAGCTCGTGCTTCAATTTGTCGAATTCTCTCTCGAGTAAGATTAAAGTGCTCACCGACTTCTTCAAGTGTTCTAGGTTCACCCCTATCTAACCCGAACCTTAATTTCAGTATTTCACGTTCTCGTTCATCTAAAGGCGCCAATAAGCGTGCTATCTCATCAGGCAGCAAAGAAGTAGCCGCAACTTCAAACGGTGATGCTGCACCACGGTCCTCAACGACATCCCCAAGCTCTGCATCACCATCTTCACGAAGTGGTTCGGAAAGACTCAATGGTTCATTTGCGAATCTGAGAGCTTCAGTGATTTTATCCTCAGGCATTTCAACATCGGCAGCTAACTCAGTTAGCGTTGCAGGTCGTCCGTATTTTAATTCTAAGCGTGTTCTAGCTTTTTGTAGTCTGGCGAGTGTGTCGCCTGCGTGAACTGGTAGACGAATTGTTCTTCCAGTGTTAGCGATACCTCTTGTAATTGCTTGGCGTATCCACCATGTGGCGTATGTTGAGAATTTAAATCCTTTTCGCCAATCAAATTTTTCTACTGCATGCATTAGGCCAAGGTTTCCTTCTTGAATAAGGTCAAGTAAGGGAAGGCCGGATGCTTGGTATTTTTTTGCTATCGAAACGACAAGTCGGAGATTAGATTGAACAAACTTTTTTTCAGCTCTAGCCCCATTTCGATCAAGTCGTTTAAGGTCTCTTTTCTCAGCAGCAGTTAGTTTCTCTTCTGTTTCGAGCTTTCCACGTGCCTCAACACCATTCTCAATTTGTTGGGCAAGACGCACTTCATCTTCTTTAGTGAGAAGTGGGTACTGCCCTATATCGGTGAGATATAACCGGACGAGGTCTTCTTCATCTCGTTCGACTCGCTCTTTAGGCAAAGTACGCTCTTTTCAAATCATGTGAGACTTATTACGTTCTCACGCTCCGCATGCTTTACCTTACCGAGATGATCGCTCAGCGCAAACTAATTTTGTGCAATATCTCATGAAGTTTTAAATATATTTCAAAATACGATTTTTTCTAATTACTGAAGTTTTAAAAAACTCTAAAAAGTTTTAAGTTCCTTTGTAGCTGTTCGTTATCGGAACTCTTCTATCCCTTCCAAAGGCCTTACTGGAAATCTTTGGCCCTAAGGGACTTTGGCGGCGTTTATATTCAGAAAGGTTAACAAGTCTTGAAATGCTTTTAACGACTTCTGAGTCGTGCCCTTCTTTAATTAGTTCATGCGGTACCTTATCTTTTTCTATAAGCTCTCTTAAAAGAGGGTCAAGAATGTCATACGGGGGAAGTGTTTGGTCGTCACGTTGATCGGGTCGCAATTCAGCCGAAGGAGGTTTTGTAATAATAGATGACGGAATTAATTCGTATTCAAGTGTTTCATTTTTCCATTTTGCCAAATCAAAAACTTGTGTTTTCCAGAGATCTTTAATGACAGCGAAAGCGCCAGCTGTATCACCGTAAAGCGTTGAGTAGCCAACTGCGAGTTCGCTTTTATTGCCCGTAGTAAGAACTAACCACTGGAATTTATTCGAAAGGGCCATTAGTAGAATTCCTCGTATACGGGACTGTATATTTTCTTCCGTTAAGTCTGCAGCAAGCCCCGAAAATTGCTCCTCAGTCATCTTCAGAAATGCTGAATGAGCTGGTTCAATAGGAATTGTCATATGATCACAACCAAGATTTTCAACTAAAGCTTTTGCATCATCCAGCGAATGATCACTTGAATACCGAGAAGGCATTAAAATTGCATGCACATGATCAGGACCCAACGCATCGCATGCAATAGCGGCAACTACTGCGGAATCAATTCCGCCCGATAGACCAAGGCATATATCTGAAAAACCATTTTTATGTAAGTAGTCACGTGTTCCAAGACAAAGAGCTTCCCATATCTGGAAGTTCACTGAAGGTAAGGAACGAACAGTTTGTTGACTTTCAAATTTCTCTCTGAAGTTTTCAGATATCGTTACGACATTTTTTGAGAGTTCATCATTTGTTTCTTTAACTTTAATATCGAAAATAAGAATTTCTTCTTGGAAAAGTTCAGCCCGAGCAATGATTTTTTTATTAGCGTCAAAAGCTATTGACCCTCCATCAAAAATGAGTTCATCTTGACCCCCTACCTGATTTATATAGACGATAGGAACACCTGTTTCATCAATTCGTTGACACAGAACTTCTTCACGCGTTTCTAATTTGTCTATTTCATAAGGTGACGCGTTTAAATTAACAATTATCTGAGCACCTGCTGCTGCAAGCTCTGACGTAACGCCATTATTGATCCATATGTCTTCACAAATTGTGACTCCTACATCAATACCACGTATCTTAAATGTCTGTATCGGGTCCTTACCTGGAGCAAAATAGCGTTCTTCATCAAAAACTCCGTAATCTGGAAGAGCTCTTTTGCTGTAGGTCCCTCTTATTACCCCATTTGAGCAAATTGCAGCTGCGTTTGATGTTCTCTGAAGTGGGTCTGCGCCTGCCTCTCTGCCTTCAATAAATCCTAAAATTGCAACACAATCTTCAGTCTCTTTAGCTATTTGATTTAGTACTCTTTGCGTATCTTGCACAAATCCTGATTTGAGCAGAAGGTCTTCGGGAGGGTAGCCACAAACAGCGAGTTCACTAAAAACTGCAATGTCAGCATCAGCGGCTAGTGCTTCTTTATAGGCTCTGAGAATTTTTTCTTTATTTAAGCTCAAATCTCCAACATGAAGATTCAATTGACAAGATGCGATTCGTAAAGAAGCCATGTATGCAGATTAGAGGCAGATCCGTGTTTCTGGATACTTAAATGAGAGACATTAGTCTAGAAAATCCATCTATTAGTTTCGTTGTTGCAAATTCCGGAGGCTTTTGAGTGACTTTTAGTAGAGTATTGGGGTGACGGACAGTGAAGAGCTTGAAGAAGGCAGTGAACTCTCAGTTGATTTTACTAAGATTTTTCAAATCGCTGAAGGAAATAATATGGTAGTTCCTGTTGTCGTTCAGGATGCGGTTACTAAAGATGTCTTGATTGTTGCTTACGTGAACGAAGAAGCATTACTTGAAACTTTTAAACGAGGTGAAGCAGTCTTTTACAGCACTTCGAGAAATGAATTATGGCACAAAGGAGCCACATCTGGAGATATCCTCGCTGTGGATGAGGTTCGCATAAATTGTGAACAAAATTCGTTGTTATACCTTGTGCAACCTAAAGGTCAAGGAGCTTGCCATACCAAAGATAAGGATGGCAATCACCGTTCAAGCTGTTATTACCGATCCGTTGACAAGTCCGGAAAACTCCGATTGGTCTGAAATTTAGATTTTTACTTTCCAATTTGGAAAGTGCCTATGCTAATGCTTCTCCAACCGTATTGGTCATAAGAGCAGCAACCACATAGGGGTCAGCATTTGCATTTGGACGGCGATCTTCGATGTATCCTTTTTGATCCTGAGCTACTTGCCACGGAATACGTATTGAAGCTCCTCTGTCCGAAACGCCGTAACTGAACTGATCAAATCTTTGAGTTTCATGCTCTCCGGTAAGACGATCTTCGATTCCAACACCATAGCCCTCTAAATGCTCTTCTGGCTTACCAGGTGCTCCTATTGCCTCACATGCGGTAGTAATCGCTTCATACCCATCTCTCATAGCTTGAGTGGAGAAGTTGGTATGCATACCTGCACCGTTCCAATCACCTTTCATTGGTTTCGCATCGATACTGATTTCGACATTATGTTTCTCGCCTACGCGGTACAACAGATACCGAGCTATCCATAGATGGTCTCCTACTTCAACAGTTCCGGCAGGCCCAATTTGAAACTCCCATTGACCAGGCATTACCTCTGCATTCGTGCCTGAAATTTTTAGGCCAGCTTCTATGCATAATGTCGTATGTTCCTCAACGGCGTCGCGTCCATGAATTTTAAGAGCACCTACTCCACAATAGTAAGGTCCTTGTGGGGCGGGGAACCCATTGGATGGGAACCCTGCAGGCCATCCCGTCTCTGGATCTATCATCGTATATTCTTGTTCAAGCCCAAACCACGGATCTTGGTCCCCATATTTATCCTCAGCTTTTCGAGCTAAGGCACGAGTGTTTGTTGGGTGCGGTGTTTCTTGATCAGTAAGAAATGTTTCACACATCACGAGAATATTGTTACCGCCTCTGATTGGGTCTGGACACTGGAATACAGGTTTCAGAACAACATCAGAGTTATCACCTGTTGCTTGATTGGTCGATGAACCGTCGTATCCCCAAATTCCAGGTTCGTCTCCATCGGCTAATATTTTTGTTTTAGATCTAATCTCTGCAGTTGGTTCTGTTCCATCGATCCAGAGGTATTCGGCTCTGTAAGTCAATTTTTTCTCCATTCTTATTTTAGGCCTCTAGGTTATTCTCAGCTAGGTGACCATTGTAAAAGCAATTTAGTCTCTAGTACTATTTAATACGACTGTAGGCCTTTATAAAACAAGAAATGTTAACAGAGTGTTAATTTGAGGATTCAGCGCGGAGAATTGATTTAACCTAGTTAGAAAGAATATATGGATCAGATTAAAGAAGATTATGTACTTCGGACTGTTGAAGAACGCGGAGTCAGACTTATTCGTTTGTGGTTCACTGATGTACTTGGTCAGTTAAAGTCATTAGCTATCTCTCCTGCTGAACTTCAAGCAGCGTTTGAGGAAGGATTACACTTTGATGGATCTGCTATTGACGGCTTTAGTCGAGTGCAAGAAAGCGATGTTCTCGCTATCCCTGATGCAACGAGCTTTGAACTGCTTCCCTGGGTAGACCCATCTGAACCTACCGGAAGAATTTTTTGTGATATCTATAATCTTGATGGAACTCCTTTTGCTGGAGATCCTCGCCATGTCTTGAGGCGCAATCTCCAAACTGCGAAAGAACAGGGGTTTACTTTCTTTACTGCACCAGAAATTGAGTATTTCTATTTTGATAGCGCTACCAATCCTAAACCATTAGATAACGCTGGGTATTTCGATTTAACGACAGTTGATCTTGGTAGCAGTTTAAGAAGGCGTACATTAGCAATGTCAGAAGCAATGGGTATCCCCGTTGAATATTCTTTTCATGAAGATAACGCAAGCCAACATGAGATTGATCTTCGCTATACCGAAACCCTTGATATGGCTGACAACATTATGACTCTTCGTCTGATCGTAAGAAAAATAGCTTTAGACGCTGGTATTCATGCAACTTTCATGCCGAAGCCTCTTGATTCAGGACAAGGTTCAGGTATGCACACCCACATGTCGCTGTTCAAAGGTGACACAAATGCATTTCACGATTCCAATGACGAAATGGGGCTTTCGGAAATAGCTAGAAAATTTATGGCAGGCATCCTACATCACGCACCAGAATTTACTGCTGTCACTAATCAACTAGTTAATAGCTATAAGAGAATGATAGCTGGTTATGAATCACCTGTGTATGTAAGTTGGGCTCGGAATAATCGATCAGCTCTCGTCAGAGTGCCTATTCATAAAGCCGGTAAAGAGTCTTCTACTAGAATTGAATATCGAGCCCTTGACTCTGCTGCTAACCCGTATCTAGCTTATTCTGTGCTTCTTGCTGCAGGATTAAAAGGAATTGAAGAAGATTATGAATTACCTGAGGAAGCAGACGATAATCTTTGGTCAATTTCACGTGCTGACGCCAAAAAAGTCGGTCTTCGGCAATTACCTCAGGACCTCCGACAGGCCCTTGATCTTATGGAAGAATCGGAACTAGTTCATGAAGCACTAGGAGAGCATATTTTTGAATGGTTCCTGCGTAATAAGCAATCTGAATGGGAAGCGTATCAAGGACGTGTAACTCCATTTGAAATCGAAAGTTACCTACCGGTGTGGTGAATTGTGTCTTTATATAGCTCCCCAAGACAAGATAAAAAGAAGATGCTGGAATCTATTTATTCATTTGTCTTAAGTCTGCACCGAGGAGAATAATGTCATCACTTCTCGTGTTCCCCGACCCTCCTCCTCCAGAGCTAGCTCAAAGCCTCGATTTAGCCGGTTTTTCATGGAAAGCAGTAGACAACCATGAAATTGCAGATGAATATAACGATGATAATCAATGGAGCGGTGCTGTGATTGTTGCTGATGAGGACCCAAATGCAGCTTTTGCTTTTGCTCGCTCTCTCAGAAAAGGATCAAACCCTCTTCAAGGAATTCTTTTACTTCTTAATGCAACGCAATTAGGGCAACTTGAATTACGGGATGAACTTTTTGATGATTTCATCTTAACTCCTTTCAGACACCAAGAACTTGAAGCTCGCTTGAAGCATCTCTTCTGGTCACAAGGAATAGATAGCAGAGGTGAAGTACTCACACACGGAGATTTGATTCTCAACATTGAAACTTACCAAGCTACGATAAATGGTCGACCATTGGATCTAACGTACATGGAATATGAGCTTCTTAAATTCTTAGTTTCGCATCCAGGAAAAGTATTCAGCAGGGAAACCCTACTATCTCGTGTCTGGGGTTATGACTATTTTGGTGGTGCGCGGACTGTTGATGTTCATGTACGTCGACTTCGTTCGAAATTGGGTGAAGAAAACGCTGGCCTAATTCAAACTGTCCGATCAGTTGGTTACAGTTTCGGCCAGTCAAGATGGGGTTAGAAAGAATTCTATAAGATTCTTAATCTAAGGTTGGAAGTCTTTTTTACTTAACTCAAGCAACTCGTTTCCTTCATTTTCTCTATCAACTGATTTTTGAAGAATATTTCCAAGCACCCCGCTAAAGATAAGACCGGTCATGATGATTGAAACCGGTATAAGAATGAATAATAAAATTATGATTACTATCGTTCCGCCCATTAGTTACCTACTTGAATAAAGTTGACGTGATTATTCATATTTTAGCCCAGGCTTCAATTTCTACAACCGCTTCGATCGGCAAAGCATTGACGGCGACAGCTGACCGGGCTGGCCGATGATCTCCAAATTCTTCAACGTATATCTCATTCATTTTTTCATAATCTTGAATATCAGTTAAAAAAACAGTTGTTTTAACAATGTTGTGTAACGACAAGTTTTTAGATTCTAATAGTGCTGAGAGATTAAGAAAGATTTGACGTAATTGAGGTAGGAGTCCACCATCTACTAACTTTCCATTTTTGATTCCTACTTGTCCAGAAATTATCAACCAGTCTCCAGTTTGTATCAGTGGAGAGTATGGACCAACAGCTTTTGTCATATATTAAGGATACCAATATCGGTTCACTGACTATGACACCAAGTGATAGAAAGATTAGGTTTTGAGAATGGTTGTTCAGAACTCATTGGTGGGCATTAATGCTCTTTCTAGAAGATCTTTTCTTCTTGGCGTCAGTAGCTCAGCATTTGCAATCGCGTGCTCGTCACAAGTTGACTCTGCTTACAATGCGCCGATTGAGGAGTTAAATTATCTCCGGCCAGGCTTTGCAGATGGCTTTGTCACTCCATCAACGCTTATTGTTGGAGCTTCCCAAAGAGCACCCTTTTTCTTATATGGTTCAAATGGAATTCCAATAGTTAATCAATTGCCTGATGTCATATCTGGTGAACTTACTTTTCCTTCTGGAGCTACTACTCTTATCGCCCTTGACAAATATGGAACCGGAATTCCTACTCCATATTTTCTTCTTGAATTTCTAACGAGCGAAGTAGGGCTGCACAAATTATCAGTTGAGATTAATAAAGAAACCCAATCAATTTCTTTTTTTGTGGTTGATAGGAGTGAGGTGAATCTTGTCCAAACAGGTGATGAAATGAGAGTCGCTGAGATACCTACATTTAACAGCAGAAGCGGATTTAATCCTCTTTGTACCCGATTTGACCCATGCCCATTTCACGACATTACATTAGAAGATGCTCTATTAAATAAGAGACCTACTGTGTTGTTAATTTCAACTCCCGGTTTTTGCCAATCAAGTATCTGCGGACCTTCGCTTGAGCTTCTTATAACTGCTGTCGAAGAGAAACCGTCAAAAATGAACGTGCTGCACGCTGAAGTCTATACTGAGCCTCAAAAAATTAGTGAAACAAGTAATCTTCAGAATTTGTTATCACCCGTAATTCTTGAATACGGAATGGATTTCGAACCAAGTTTAGTAATTGCTGATGAAAACGGAATTGTTGTATCGAGACTCGACTACACGTTTGACAAAATTGAATTAGATAATGCTTTATCGTTAATTAGCTAAAACTTTGTCCGCAGCCACAAGTTTTCTGTGCATTTGGGTTATCTATGCTAAATCCCGATTGATCCAGACCATCTTTATAATCCAGCGTTGCACCCTGCAATAACATTGAACTAGATGGGTCAACTACGACTCTGATTGATCCGAAGTCAGCAGTTTCATCATCCTCAGCGATATCGGAATCAAAGTACATTTCATAGCTAAAGCCGGAGCAACCTCCAGGGCGGACTGCCACACGAAGTGCGAGACCTTCTTCGCCTTCGTCGTTTACTAATTCATCTACTTTGCTTGTTGCGGATTCTGTAAGCGTTATCACTTCACTACTCCCATATAATTTTTCTTTTTTCATTTTACTAGAAAGTCGGGCATAGAGAAAAGGGTTAGGCAAAATATTTTGTATGATTTTTATATGGGGTCTTTAAATTCCAATGATAAAACACACGAAAAGATAATAAACCAGCTTCGTGGTGTCGTTGACCCTGAACTTGGTTCAGACATTGTTGACTTAGGAATGGTGAAAGATGTTTCTTTAAGCGAAGAAGGGCATTTGAATATAACGATTGCTTTAACGACTGCCGGTTGCCCTCTTAAAGCCCAAATTCAAAAGGATATTCGTACACGATTACAGGCCATTGTAGAGGTAAGACGTATCACGATTAGTTGGACGGAACTTACTGAGGAGGAACGGGCCAACACAATGGATAGAGCAAGATTTAATCTTTCTCAAGAGGATGTAGCCACACAAATTTCTAAATCTACAAAGTCAATTATGATTGCCTCTGGTAAAGGTGGAGTGGGTAAATCGTCGGTAACTGCAAATATTGCTACTGGTTTAGCTATGAGGGGATTAACGGTCGGTGTTCTTGATGCAGACATTTGGGGGTTTTCTATTCCGCAGATGCTAGGTGTTGAAGGCCGATTAGCTGGTAACGAAGATACTAAAAGAATTGTTCCATTAGAAAAGAAAATGGGGAATGGAATTCTAAAGATTGTGTCTATGGGCTTTCTTGTTGATGAAAATAAATCATCCCTTAATTGGAGGGGATTAATCCTGAATAGGGCTGTAAGGCATTTCTTAGAAGATGTTGAATGGGGAGAATTAGATTACCTAGTAATTGATATGCCTCCAGGAACTGGAGATGTTCAAATGGGTTTGGCTAAAATGCTCCCACGATCTGACATGATAGTTGTAACAACTCCCTCCAAAACAGTCCAAACCGTTGCCTCTCGAGTAGCGAGCATGGCACAAAGCTACTACCTACGAATAGCCGGAGTTATTGAAAACATGTCTTCCTTTATTAATGAGGAAGGTAAACAGTATGATATTTTCGGTTCAGGCGGAGGGATGCAACTAGCTCAGGATCTTGGTGTCCCGTTATTAGGGTCAATTCCTATTGATCCTATTGTTAGCGAGGGTTCTGATAATGGTTCACCTGTAATTCTAAAAGAAGGTTACGCTGCTGATGCA